>Ga0214544_1000239_pt1 | contig 90607 bp, 54 predicted proteins | sample CNSS3metaG_FD_160074 | JGI IMG/M metagenome (GOLD analysis project Ga0214544, IMG submission 160074) | Root nodule microbial communities from cowpea collected in UCLA plant growth center, Los Angeles, California, USA - CNSS3 | ecosystem: Host-associated > Plants > Roots > Nodule | place: USA...
TGAGACATGTTAAATATATGAACCTATATATGTTAGCTCGAATGTGTGATGTTATAAGTGTGTGAATAAGGCTACTATTGATGATATCACTATGACCGAGTGTTGCATGATCATGACGGGTTTTGGGAAAGTATGGGAACATGATAATCATACTTTAAATGTAATGGAATTGCGAGGGCATGCGGAATAAGTATATAGCTTTGATTGTGTCTTATGTGGGGTATGTGAATTATAAGCATGCAAAGGGTTGGGAAATGAGAAGGGGAAAATAAAATGTGTGTTGGAATTGATTTAAGAGGTAAGTATATATGAATTATAAAAAATAGAAATGTGTGCTTATACTTGAAAGATGCATATGTGTTGTGATGTTGTAATTTGGAATATATGAATGTGTATGTTAATTTCTAGATGTTTGAGAATTGAATGGTTGAATTCTAGGAAATGAATTAGAGTACCTAAAACCAGTAGTGTCACATTATTGGTGTAGCGCCTGGCGGTGTAGAGGAAACCGTCAGGCGATAGTAGGAAACATGGATGTCTTAGTTGTGGCACCCGGTAGTGATGTGGAACCGTCAGGTAGTCTGTACTGCCATTTCACCTAGCGGTGCTTAGGCTGCATTAGGCGATGGTGTAGTGGCAGGGTGCCTTGTAATATGTTTTGCATGACTTGTTGTGTTGGTCCTAGTCTGGGATATGCTTGATGTTGTCATGAGCGGGTAGGTTCATGACTGGTGATGAACATGTGATGATATGAGCGGAGAGGTTCATATCCTGATACTCTCGTGTGGGGATACGAGCAGGGAGGTTCGTATGTTCCGTGCTCACACTTGAGAGATGTTGCGAGTAGGGAAGTTCGTAGCTGGTGGATCATGTGTGTTGGACTACGGGCGGGGAGGTCCGTAGAGTTGGACTACGAGTGGGGAGGTTCGTAGAGTTGGACCACGAGTGGGCAGGTTCGTGGAAGCATTGGAATACCTAAGACTAGCTTGAGTATGTACCTTATGTAGCGTAGTGTGTTTTTCTTGTTTTCGTTATCATGCTGTGATGTGAGACTTGGATCAGAGGATGTTGTGCCATGAACGAGTAGGTTCATGAATGGTGGTGAAGACGTGATGATATGAGCAGGGAGGTTCATATCCTATTACTCTCATGTGGGGATACGAGCGAGGTAGGTTCGTAAGTTCCGTGCTCACACTTGAGAGATGCTGCGTGCGGGGAGGTACGAAGCTGGTGGATCACATGTGTTGGACTACAAGCAAGTAGGTCCGTAGAGTAGGACTACGAGCGGAGAGGTTCGTAGAGCAGGACTACGAGCGAGGAGGTTCGTAGAGGCAGGACCACGAGTAGGGAGGTTCGTAAAGGCAGGACCACGAGCGGGAAGGTTCGTGTGAGCATCATAAACCCTGAATCCGAGGCTAACTATTTGTGTGTTGTGAAGGTTGAAAAGCCTTGGGGATTAAGGTCTTGGCCAAGAATTAACTAGAATAAAATAGATGGGTGTATCTTGATTTTTATTAACTTTTATGTTAACTGTTTATGAGCTCACCCAATCTGCTTGTGTTTGACGATGATCGTGTAATGCGTTACAATGGAGCAAATGATGTTGCAGGTGGTACTGGTGAGGCATAACATCAAAGAGAGGGTTAGCTGGGAAAAACTTTTACTGGAGTTTTATCATTATTGTTTTTATGAACTTTGTAAACAATGTTTTACTGATTTGTGAATTTGGATACTATATTGGACTTTCATAAATTATGGATTTTTGGATAACTTTCGATTAATAAATGTTTTAAAATTTTCCGTGTTTTTGGGAAGTGAAGTATAATAAATGAGATTTTCATCATATTTCTTAATTTTATTACTTAAATTAGTAATATCCGACCGGGATGTTACAGAAAGAACAAATTTGTGTTTAACATTTTTTTTTGGAATAAAAGAAAACATATCAAGAGTGAAAGATGAATACAATATATGATAAACTTAAAAGATGAGAGAGAACATAAAAAAATATCTCAATAAATTTTGTTAATCTTTATTATATTTAATTTTATTTTATTATTTATTAAAATTAAATATTATATTTTATAAAAAGATAAAAAATTATCTAATTTAATTTTATTAATATAATATATTACATATATTTAAAAAAAATAAAAAATTTTAGGGGGGTTAGACTGTGTGAGAATAACCACAATACTCTTTATGGCTCATAAGCAACATGTGTCTTCACTATTTTTTACTTAATCGTAAGTGTTTAATCCAATAATTGATATTAGAATCACCATCATATTAGAGTCACCATTGTAAATCCAATACCTAGCGAGACAAGTGTTTAGTGGGAGATTTTTTAGGATTGCACAAGTATCTCTTTTTTTTTTCCAGCAAAGTATAATTTATATATATGTATATACACGAAACACTAGGGGTATCTCAATCCTTACAAAACGGTTGTTGTTCTCAATAGAGATATTACATTTATTTCCAACAAATTCCCACACTTCTAGCCCCAACAATGATAAATATCCTTTGTTTTCACATATTAAGATTTGCCTTGGCATTGGCCATTCTTAGTTCAATAGTAAAGATTGCATTTCTTCTATATATTAGTGCAACCCATACCTTTTCAATTGAATAGTAGTATTTGTTGCAACCCTTGAATGTGAAGTTCTTGTAAGATTAATGAGCCATTTGCGGTGCTACCCATAATTATGAAACTTCTAGTGGTGCATCCCATAGTATTCCAAATAAATTTCATGCATCCGTTGTTCAGGTTCGTGTGACCCCAATTTAAAATGGATTGAAACTGAAGCATAGTGTCATTTTTCATGTTGCATTTCATTCCATCCTCCAGATTTGGTATTGTTAAGTATCAATGTCGATCCTTCACTTTGTGATAGTGTGTGTCTTTGATGTGGCATTGATAATACACTCTACCTGTAGCACATTTGTCTTTGCATGTCCTTGTACCTATATAATAATTTCTGCAAAAGCAAACCTCTAGGCTAAATTGCTTGAGTGTGGTTACTGAATTGTATCTTTTCGTATTTGCATCAACCCCATTCTTTTGTTTCATCGCTAGCCCATCTCGTGTGGTTATTATCATACTTGATGTATTATGTTTTGCCTTTTATTTGAATCAATTTAGTCCCTTGAGATGGTTTGTTTATTTTTTGACTTAAAAGTGCACCCATGTTCTTGCTATGCTGCTTTAGAGTCTGTCATAGTAATGTTCTAATATGATGCATAGGGCAAACATACCAATTGGAGTATAAGAAAGTTGTCTTATAATTTTTGCTCCTTATCCATGCCCACATTCGTAATTGTGCCATACATAAATTTTCCTCCACATTAGGCTTGTTTTTTCTAAATATAATTTTGATTCCATATACACCATATAATTCTATCCACATTCCCTTCCATATCACATTTTCTTTTTGGTTTAACTTCACTAGGTAGAATTGTTTGAAATGTATCCTTGGCTATGGTGTACATTATTAACTCCTACTCAAAAGTCACACATATTCTACAGTCTAATTACTATCTTACACTCAAAGAACAAATAATTTATTGTTTCCTCAATCTCCCCACTGACACATAAAATGGTGTCCAAGATGCATCCTTATGCCTTATGTGTACCTTGGTAGCAATTCTATTTAGCGTACCTTCAAACCAAAGTATTGGACCGAAGGACAGAAGACTGGGTCACACAATCCAAGATTTAGAGTCAGTAATAGACAATTGTTGATGTAATGATTTTTACCGAATGGCATCAATGTGTTTCAAAATTTAATATATACACATTATATTACAAACTGCATGTAAATTACAGTTTTCTTAAAATATGAAGCCATGGATTATCCAAATAATTCAAACTATGATTTATGATTGATTAATCTAAATTAAAACTGGATGTTATAAAAAATATAAAATTACTTTTATTTGTTATATTTAAAATCAAATGATTAATTAATTTATAATAATTTTTTATTTTGACGCTACGTTGTTTTATATGTTAACTTTTTGAAATAAAGAAATAATTAATTTATATTACTAAAAGATTATTATAAAACTGGATGTTATAAAAAATATAAAATTACTTTTATTTTTTATATTTAAAATCAAATGATTAATTAATTTATAATAATTTTTTATTTTGACGCTATGTTGTTTTATATGTTAACTTTTTGAAATAAAGAAATAATTAATTTATATTACTAAAAGATTATTATACTTGATACTATAAATACAAAGTGTAAAAGTAAATTTTTATACAACTTATGATTGTGGAGCTTGAGTTAGTAATTTTTTTAAGTAAAAATAGTTGTTTCTTGACTCTCAACCATAATGTTTACCTAATGGTTAATATTTGATTCAACAATTGGTATTAGAATTGAAGTTATAAATTCTTAATGGAAAGGCAAACTTATATTCATGGTTGGGAGAGTTTGTCTTATTAAATCGGTATTGTCTGCTTTACCCATATATATCTATCCTTCTTCAAGTGCCAAAAAGTGTGAGTAATGAGCTCATTAAAATTCAAAGAAGCTTCTTATGAGGATGGGGATCAACAGACAAGAAAATAACATGGGTTAGATGGGAAAACATATGCAAATCAAAGGAACATGGGGGCTTGGGCATAAGAGACATAGGAAATTTCAACATAGCACTCCTAGCCAAATGGAAATGGTGACTAGGTATGGAGGACCATGGATTATGGAAAGAGGTACTCGACTCCAAATATGGATCTTGGAGGAACCTTGGTGAAACTAATCTACCTAGGAATGCATCCAGATGGTGGAAAGACATCTATAAGGCGTGTGGTAATTCTGAACAAGGTAATTGGTTTGAAAAGTGTATAGAATGGAATGTAGGAGAAAGGAATAGAGTAAAGTTTTGGGAAGATGTATAGGTAGGGGAGGAATCTCTCAACAGTAGGTTCCCTAGGTTGTACTCTATAACAAAAAGTAAAGATAACTTTATTGAGGAGATGGGACATTGGGACAGGAGCTCATGGATCTAGGACCAAATTCGGAGGAGGCATGGATTTGCTTGGGAGGAATCTATGGACGAACAATTTTTCCAACTAATAAATTCTAAAGGGCTGAGAAAGGGATGTTTGGATATATGGAAATGGAAGGAAGATGACAAAGGTGTTTTTTCTGTCAACTCGGCTTACTATAAGATGCAAGGTAACTCAAATGAGGAAGTGGATAATGTTTTCAAAATGTTATGGAACATAAGGGTAGTTCCTAAAGCACAATTATTAGGATGGAGGATATTTCTGGATAAACTACCAACAAAAGATAAACTATCTGATAGGGGGATTCAATTACAACACAATTTATGCGAGTTATGTTTAGCATCTGAAGAGAGTGAAAAACATTTATTCTTCTCTTGTAGAGTTACTCAAAAGGTATGGAATATGTGTGACAGATGGTTGGGAGCGAGTTCTGTGTATCATATTAAAGCTAAGGAAAAATTCAAACACTTCAATATTGTTACGATGATGTGTGCAATGTTCTCTAAGTGTGCTAGGTAAGCAAAGAACATACTATCTTAATCTGGAATGGAGTGGACATAAAGAATATAGAAACTTGCCTCATGGGTTCAGAGGAGCCTCAATGGAATTAATGGCTAATTCACTAGTTCAACAAAAACAACAATTGGAATGGCAATGCAGGCTGAGAGAAATTGAAATTATGATACTTAGACCTGTCAAATTCTCTATAAAAAAGCAACAGATATGTTCTGATAGTGCAAATACTAAACAATTATGAACTTGGCATTGGGGATCATTTGGGGAGGCTGGAATCTGACGAGTATTGAGAGTAAAGAAGTTGATCGCCTGGTTTATACCTAAAAGCAAAACAAAGGATTTTATGGATAGTGATCCTGTCTATAAATATAGCAACACCATCTTATTTTGCTTAGTTTATATCTTTGCCTATATTTTGGGTTTTAATAGATTTGTAGTTAAGTAATGGTTTTACTACTCTTAGCTTATTATGGGTCTTTGTTGGGTGGTACCCGTATCTCTTGAGTTTTTTTGTTTCTACTAGTTTGAGGTAAGTTTGACCTTGAAGGGAAGTGTTGCATTGCAGTGCAAGCTTAACATTTTTTTTTTCTTTGTAAAAGGGTTAGTGCACTCCATAAGTGCTCTTCTATTATTTATTTTATTCTTTGCTGATTTAAAAAAAAAAAGAAATATTGTTGTGGGTTACACAAATATATCATGGTGTAGACTAGGTCAGCTAAAGTACAGGTGGACCGAGTCACCATTCAAAAGTTCAATTCATTGCTAGACAATTATTAAGAGAGTAATTATTACAAGATGCACCAATTGTCCTGAACCTGATTACAATCAAATAATGACATTTGAATTACTAAAAAAATTATCTTCAGATTTATTTTTTAATACGCTAGAAAAATATTATTAAAAATTATAATATCATTACAAGAAAATGTTTCATTAGTAACCAATTTTAGTGACCAAAAGTTGTTAGTCACTATAGTGACCAATTTAGATACCAATTTACAAAGTAAAAAATTATTGGTTACTAAAATAGTCACGGTTATAAATAAAAAATTATAATTGGTCACTAAATTGGTCCTTAAAATTAGCTACCATAGTTTTGGCTACCAAAGGAAATTGATCACTAAAAATTAGCTACCAAGGTTTTGGCTACCAAAATGACTTAGTTTCTAAATTGGTCTCTAATTACTTAATGACCAATTATAATTTTTTATTTATAATAGTGACTATTTTAGTAACCAATAATTTTTTAATTTTATAATTTTTAAATTGATTTCTAAATTGGTAACTACAGTGACTAACAATTTTTAGTCACTAAAATTAATTACTAATTAAACATTTTCTTGGAACTTTCTTGGAACGTATAAACTACATTTCGCATTTATTAGTATCACATCTCAAACATATGTGTACAAAATTGTAAAAAGAGTAGATATATTACCTGTACAAATTGTTGTATGTGATTTCAATATTTATATATATATATATATATATATATATATAATATATTACAAACTGTCTGCAAAATATATTTTTCTTAAGCAATCCATTTCATTATGCATATTCAAATAATTCAAACTATGGTTTATAGTTGACTAACAGAAAGTCATATATAAAAGTGGTATAAATTTTTAAACTTTTATCACATGATAGGCAAATATGATATATATTCAATATTACCATAGTGGATAATATCTACATAGGAATATTCATAAATGTCATTCATTGTTATTAATTCATGATGCAAGACTGTATATCTTTCCCATACATACACATCAATTCTTTGACCATAATAAATACTATCATTTTAACATAATAAATACACATGAAAGATCAACTTTTTGAGATAAGAGAGATTTGATTTTCTTAATTAAATATAGTTACCGGTGTATAATTCAATATGTAGAGATAATATTTCTATGATCTTTTTAGGCATAAAAAATATCTAAAATAACACATTATGAGAATAGATTAAGTTTGTAAGTTTTTTTTTTTACAATTTTTAGAAAATCAACTTTTAACATTGGGTATAACGTTTTAGAAATTAAAATATATAAATATTTAAAAATTTAATGTACAAAAGTAAAATAACTGAAATGAATGAATTCATCAAATTTGATATTATTCAGAATGGAATAAACTCTCTCATAAATGTTAGATGTCATCTTTTCTGTCTTGATACAATTAAATGTTGAATTCATAAACGCTAGTTTATTTATTAACCATAAATGAATATATGTAATAAATGCTGTCGAGTCTATATAAGAGATAGTTCTACATGTTCCAAATCAATCCTCTCTCTATTGTTGATCAAAGAAAACAAAAATCTCTCTATTCTCAATCTACCATCCATGGCAACCACATTGCCATCTGCAACATTGCAACATCATTCTGTCGCAAACCCTCAGCAGAATGCAACAAACAATGCTGAAACTGAAATAGTTTATGTAGAAGAATCACTTCCAAATCATTCCTCAGCAGTGGAGAACAAAGAAAAGAACAAAGAAGAGAACAATGATGAGAACAATGATGAAGATGAAAAGTCCACAACCAATAAGAGGTATATGCCTCTTTTAATCCTCAATTACGTTCTACTTTTTGTTGGATCACTCTCTGCGAGTTTGCTATCAAAATATTACTTCGTTCACAGAGGCTCTAGCAAATGGGTCTCTACATGGGTTCAAAGTGGTGGCTTTCCCCTCCTACTCTTTCCCATTTTTCTTCCAGTTCTCCTTAAATCCACAAAGAGAAAACCTTTCTCAGATTTCAACCAAAAGATGTTCTTGTTTTCGATTTTGGTTGGTCTCATGTTAGGGTTTAATAACCTTTTAATCTCATGGGGTGTGGCATACCTTCCAGTCTCAACCTCAGCACTTCTTCTGTCCACCCAGTTAGTTTTCACTCTCATTCTCTCTTCCCTCATTGTGAAACAAAAAATAACCTTTACAAACCTAAATTGCGTGATCCTCATCACCATTAGTTCCATCATTCTAGCCTTGGATTCCAGTCACGAGAAGCCATTAGGGCTCACAAACAAGAACTACTTCATAGGGTTCTCTTGCACCATCGGTGCAAGTTTGTTGTTTGCTTTGTATTTGCCAGTGATGGAGAAGATCTACCAGAGGGTGAACTGCTACCAGATGGTGATGGAGATGCAGCTCATAATGGAGATTGCAGCAACAGTATTGGCCACTGTAGGCATGGCATGTGACGGAGGGTTTTCTGACATGAAGAAAGAGGCCGAGAGGGTTTTCGACAAGGGATCCGCAGTTTATTGGGTAACAATCTTGTCTACTGTGGTGACATGGCAGTGTTGCTTTATGGGAACTGCAGGAATGGTTTTTCTGACATCTTCTCTGAATGGAGGGATTTGTTCCACAGCTTTGTTGTCCATAAATGTGTTGGGAGGAGTGGTGGTTTATAAAGATGCCTTTGGAGGGTTTAAGGCTGTCTCAACTGTTTTGTGCATCTGGGGTTTCTGCTCTTATGTCTTTGGCATGTACATCAAAATGAAGAAAAACAAGGTTGGAAGGAAGAACAACAACAATGGACCTTCAACAGAGTTGATCCCTAGAAGAAACTCTGGTGGAATTAGTTGAACTGTAGAACTTTGATACCTAGTTTGGCCTTGTCTTCAATTTGGAACTTCATTTTCGAATCACAGAAACTGGTCAATTAACTGTCATGAATGTTAGACATCATAGACGTAGATCTTGTTTACATGGTATTGAACTTTTGCACATCCCTAATCTTTGTTATTCACAAAAATAGGACTCATTCATATATAAACGTGTAATAAATTTTCAAATGTACTGGACCCGTCTTGATTTACGTATTTTTTAAATATAATTATATTAGTAGGTGATAATAATGTAATACTATTAAGTTAATAAATAAAATAAAATTATATTTATTAAAAATAAAGTGAAATATAATAGAAAAGATGAGAGAATAACTATTGATAAATAGAAAAGAAGAGAAGAACAAAAATAAACGATTTTATAAAAAATTTGTAAAAGTAACGGTCAATTTTTAAAAGTTTAATAAATAATTATATTTTAAAGAATAAAATTGATATTTTGAAGTGTGGATATAAAAGAGAGAGTCCTCTTTGATATAGATGATATGATACAATAGGTACGTAGCTTACAAAGTAAAGGAGAGGTTAGTGTAATGTTGAAATGGAAAAAGGAAATGGTGGTGCTACAGTGAATTGAGGTGGAGTACTAACAATAGAGGTTGAAACCATGCATGCTCTGATTCAAATCGACACAAGCTTTTATTTAATAACGGTGTCGGACAAATGGACGCAAGCTTTTTATTTCTGAAAAATAAATTTAATAGTAGCATCAATTGAGCTGCTTTTATTTTAAAAAGTAAATTTAATAGTAACATGTGTAAAGGCAACGCAGAAAAAGGCAAATCTATTTTTCTGAGCCTCTACTTAATAAAAAATGAAAAAATCAGAATAGAAATAGAGAACCTCATTATTGAAATCCAACATTCCACAATTCACATATTCACAATGAAATTCATATGATAATTGAAATTCGGATTACTATAATTTCTCATATTAAATGAGATTTTTTTTTACAAATTTGTTAAGAAAATTTGTAAAAACATACTTTTTTTATCATTTTTCCTAAAAATTTTAATTGATAGGTAATTTTTCTTGAATAATTATTTTCTACGAAATTTTTAAAATTTGTAAATATTTTTTGCAAAATTTGTTGCGAAAAGTGTTTTATACAAAATATTTTAAAAGAAAATTGATAGCAATTTCTTGCAAATTTTTTTTCACAATAAAATTTGGAAGTATTTTCTACCAAAAAATTTTCAAAACAAAATTGATATGAAATATGAGTTTTTTTAATAGTGAATGATAATTAATCCTACATAGTTCAAATCTAATTACAAGTAGAGTTTCATGAAGGGAAATTATATCTTACACCTTGGTGATTGAGGATTTAACTCTCCCCGTCCTTAAAGACGATGAAAGTGACGAAGATTTTGATTTGTTTTGTTTAATCTTAAGTCTGGGTTGTAATTTGTATGCTTAGGGTTGCAAGTAATTGCTTTATTGATCTTACATAAGATTAAGTAGATATTTATTGTAAGAGTGTTTTGAACACCTTCAATGAAATGGTAAGTTTTACTCTAATGGATTAAAAAGTCCTTTAATATGTTAAAATTCTTCTAAGCCTGTTGACTTTGCATGGAAAATTAAAAATTGAACAAAACCATTCACACCTTGTTTTTGGAACTGCAATGTTATCTTCTTTGTATGAAACTCGTGTAACAAAAGGGTTGGAATGCGTTTTGTATCACATAACCAAACAAAGTACCATTTAGATAATTTTACTCTTCAAGGAATAAAAGAATCTAGGAACCAAATTTAAATGGTTATGTCGATGATTGTTAGTTCGGTGTCTATGGAATCAAATGAATAATATTATATTCGTTTTGTATCACATAATTAATACAAAGTTTTTATTGCGAGAAAAAAAAAACATCATATTATTATATTTGTTTGAAATATTGAGAATGTTCTCTGTTAGCCAAATAAAAGATATAAAATGTACCAACACTACAAGAAAAATGATTATTATCTATGTTCAAAATTCGTAGATAATGGATAATTTTCGTAGGTAATATAATGTTATCTACGAATTACTACGAAACAAATTTTTTAGATATTCAACTGGTAGGTAATTTTATCTACGAAATATTCATTTATAGGTAATTTTATCTACGAAAACCTTCATAGATAAATTACTTACAAAAATTTTCGTAGATAACTTACATACAAACTTTTTTGTAGATAATTTATATATAAAAAAAATCAAAAACAGATTCTAGACCATATATAGAAACCAATGCATTTATTAAGAGTTCATGCTCCCTAATTTAGTGGTAGAGCATTTGCCCAAGGTCACTGGTTCGAACTCCATTGTGCCATATTTTTTTTAACACTAATTATAAATTGTGACAATGATAAAAAAGCTTAATTAAAATTTATTTGAGAATAGGTTACAACGTGTTATTGCCGTCGAAAAGTCGTCAGAAGATTCCCGGAACGCCACTCCAACAGTGGATGCTAGAACGATATTGTTGTTGAATGTTGAATACCACCGCTGTTTAGAACGATGGAACGCTGCATTCCGTCGTTGCACGCCGTGGTTGTTGGAACGTCGGACGACGAGTTGGCTGCTGCAATGCTGGACAACGTGTTGGCTGCTATAGTGAAAAGGCTGGGAAGTAAAAAGGGTTCAAGGGTTCAACTAGTGGAAACGTGAATGTATAAGATGTTTGGCTAAATTAAAACACTTTTTTAAGTTTATTAAACAATTAACAAATTTAAAAATACTAATTTAAGTCTATTAGAAAAGTAACAAATGTGAAGATGTATTTATTCAAAAAACAAAATTGACAAATATACCAAATCGCACAAGTAATATAGTGGACAAGTCTAAATATCATTTTTTACAAAAACTAATGTGATTTAAAATAATTGTTTGTTTATTAATAAAGTATAAAAGTAACTAATCATTTTGATGTATAAAGGGTAGGTATTCAATCCAACACTTGGTATCAAAACATTACAAAAAAAAAAATCCAATTTTCATATGGATAAAATTCGCATGTAAAGTCCTAAATCTGAACAATTCTGATGGATTACATACCAAAAAAAATCTGGATGTAAAACAAGTTTAAATAATCTTACATACGAAAAATTTCGTATGTAATGTTACATACAGAATAAATCTATATGTAACTGATGAGGACATTACCTACGGAATAAATTTTATGTAAATGATGAGGACATTACTTATGAAAATGGATCCGTATATGATAAATGTAGATTTTATCAACCGAATAAATCCGTATGTAACTAATGAGTCACATTTTCTATAGATAGATATGTATGTAACGTATGTTTATAAAAATTCTTTTATATTCTTATAATCTAATTGCACTAGAATAAAAATGAAATAAACTTTTACCAATACCAATCAAGTTTTAATAGGACATCCAAAATCAAGTCGTAACAACATATATTTCAATAGTATAGTTCAAACTACATGATCAACACAATTATCTTGAAGTCATAATATTAATAATATTGAGAATAAACCTATCAAAATTAAAACTAAACTTATTTACTGATGTTTAGAATTATTTCTTGACTAAAAAAAATAATATTATTCTTTTGGAAGATTGTCTTCAACATGCAAATAATACCAAATATATAATATCAAATACTATAAACATCTTATATTTTTTTATAAAAACGAATTCCTAAAACCACACAATTTTTAGCAAATACCAATATATAACTTATATAAATTGAACTATTTGAATCAATTTTTTTTATTTAATGTTATTGTTTCTCAAATATCCTGAATTTGAATCATTCAAATTCAAAATATTCCTAAAAAAAATATTAATAAAAAGATAAATACACACATCGCATTCAACCCTAACAACTATTATATATAATAATATGAATATTGCAAAAGCTCTCAGTTGCAACGACTAGAACGTGACTTTCGGATGCAAATATGGTGCACTGTTGCAACCATATCTTTTTAAACGTTGGGATATTTTTTTCCTTTACAGGCCATGGATTTTGGCCCATATATGCCCCCATCCACCATCTATAAATACAGTATCATTCTCCTCCTTCAAACACACACTTTCATACTCTCATTCATTCTCTCTAGTTCTCTCCTCCTTTCTCTCTTATATCTCTTCTCTCATTCTAGGTTTATTTATTTACTCTTTTTTAATAGTTATTTTGCTAGTTCTGAGATCCTTGGAAATTCCGAGAAGTTCCTGTTATATCCTAGGGGGCTTGCGCAATACACCACGAATAAGTCTTTAAGGGCAGTGAATCTACACGCCTCGGGAAGTTTTTTTGGTTCGTGATTTGTCAACTACTACAACAATCTTAAGGACTTATGGCTGACAACAATAACAACAACACATCCTCTACGAAAAATCCAAATACTATTTCTAGAGCTCAGACAGTCTTTGCGAAACTTTTTCCGGATGTGTCAAAAATCGAGGTATTCTCTGGACAGAACTTCTGACGTTGGCAAGAACGTGTGTCTACCCTTTTAGACATGTATGGAGTTGCCACTGCTCTCACATCCTCAAAGCCCAACTCCAATATCCCTTCAAAACAAGTTGAAGACTGGATTCATGCAAATAAGGTATGCCGACACACTTTACTTAGTGCATTGTCTAATGATTTGTTCGATGTGTACTGTTCATAAAAGGAAGCGAAAGAAATTTAGGATTTATTGATCCTCAAATATACTGTTGAAGACGTAGTTAGACAAAGATTCATCATAGGAAACTACTACCGTTGGGAGATGATTGAAGATAAGGACATTAAGATCCAATTAACGAATATCACAAGTTGCTTGAAGATATCAAAGCAGAGAACATAATCCTTCCTGATGACTTTGTTTCAGAACTCCTGATCGAGAAACTACCGTCATCTTGGACTGACTATAAACAACAACTGAAACACAGACACAAGAAGATGTCGCTTCAAGAGCTCATTACACACATCATAGCCGAAGATACGAAGAAGCAGGATTGTGCTACTGCAAGGGCCAAAGCATTATCGACAAAAGCTAACATTGTAAAAGAAAAACCTGCACCAAAAAGGTACGAGAATAAACCTGATCACAATAAGAAAAGTAATTTTCGAAACTTTCGTCCCAAAGGATCTAACCCCACCTTTAAGAAAAAAGGAAATTGCTTCGTATGTGGGAAGTTTGGCCATCATGCACCTCAGTGCAGGCGTAAAGCAAGAAACAACAATCCTCCTAGGGCAAATATAGCTCAAGGGGAAGATACTATAGTTGCGGTCGTTTCACAAGTAAATTTGATGACCAATGTGAGTAAGTGGGTGGTAGACTCTGGTGCTACCAGGCACATCTGTGCAAACAGAAGTGCTTTTACCTCCTATACCAGTATAGGGGAAGGAGAAGAACACGTCTATCTTGGTGACTCTAGGACAACTCTTGTCCTTGGGAAAGGAAAGGTTCTTCTGAAACTCACACCGGGGAAGACTCTGGCCTTGCGTGATGTGTTGCATGTGTCCTCTATTAGAGTTAATCTAATATCTGTAGGTCTATTGGGAAAAGTTGGGGTTAAAGTGGCATTTGAATCTGACAAGATTGTAATGACAAAAAATAATGTTTTCGTGAGGAAGGGATATTGTGATCAAGGTCTCTTTGTACTCAATATTTCAGAAATTATTAATGAATCTTCTTTTGTTTATATCGTTGACTCGTATGATATGTGGCATGCTAGATTAGGACATGTGAATTCTTCGTATGTTATGAAATTGCAACGACTAGGATTAATTAATATGCATGATAAACAAAGTGGTAAATGTGATATATGTGTAAAATCTAAAATAACAAAGAAAACTTGTTATCCTATAGAACGTCAATCTGAATTATTAGGGTTAATTCATTCTGATCTAGCCGACTTAAAACAAACTATGTCTAGAAGTGGTAAAAATTATTTTGTAACCTTTATAGATGATTATTCTAGATACACTAAAGTGTACTTAATCAAGCATAAAGATGAAGCTCTCGATGTGTTTTCAAAATATAAAGCAGAAGTAGAAAATCAATTGAATAAGAAAATTAAAAGGATTATATCAGATAGAGGTGGTGAATATGTTCTGTTTAATGAATATTGTGTTAGAGAAGGTATCATCCATGAAGTAACCCCACCATATTCACCTGAGTCTAATGGAGTAGCTGAGAGAAAGAATAGAACTCTTAAGAAAATGATGAATGTCATGCTTATTAGTTCTAGCGCACCTGATAACCTTTGGGGAGAAGCCCTTCTTACTGCATTTTTTTACAAAATAGGACACCTCATAAGAAAACTGGTAAAACACCTTATAAGTTGTGGAGAGGTTATCAACCTAATCTTAAATATCTTAGAGTGTGGGGGTGCCTAGCTAAGGTAATATTACCCGATCCTAAGAAAAGAAAAATAGGCTCTAAAATCTCTGATTGTATGTTTTTAGGCTATGCCGAACATAGTGCTGCCTATAGGTTTCTTGTTCTTAAAAGTGATGTAATTGAACATAATACTATTGTGGAGACAAAAAATGTTGAGTTCTTTGAACATATATTTCCTTTAAAGGTTAGTGAGACACCTGAACAGTCTATAGATAATAATAGTGATGCCATGTGTAAAGTTTTGAGAAGAAGTAAAAGACAAAGGAAGGAAACTTCTTTTGGAGATGACTTTTATACCTATCTAGTTGAAAATGATCCAACAAGCTTTTTAGAGGCTACTAGAGTTCCTGATGCAAAACAGTGGGATAAGGCCATTAGGATTGAAATTGAATCAATTCAGAAAAATAATACTTGGACCTTAGTAGATTTGCCTAAAGGAGCAAAACCCATTGGTTGTAAGTGGATATTTAAGAAAAAATATCACCCATATGGATACATAGATAAGTATAAAGCAAGGTTAGTAGCAAAAGGTTTTACTCAAAAATCCAACATAGATTACTTTGACACCTTTGCCCTTGTGACTAGGATTTCCTCAATCTGAGTTTTGTTAGCCTTAGCAGCTACCCATAAGCTAATGATACATCAAATGGATGTTAAGACTGCTTTTCTAAATGGTGATTTAGAGGAGGAAATCTATATGACTCAACCTAAGGGGTGTGTTGTCCCTGGTCAAGAAAATAAGGTATGCAAGCTTTTAAAATCTTTGTATGGGTTAAAACAAGCACCTAAAAAGTGGCATGAAAAACTAGATAGTGTCTTACTATGTGATGGTTTCTTACCTAATGATGCTGATAAATGTGTGTATTCTAAATCTGAAAATGGTGAATGTGTCATTATATGTTTGTGTGTGGATGACATGTTAATATTTGGTACATGCATTGGTATAGTTTCTAGAACTAAATTGTTTCTAGGATCTAATTTTGAAATGAAAGACATGGGTGAAGCCAATGTGATTTTAGGTGTTAGAATCATAAGGAAGGGAGATAGTATATTACTATCCCAAGAACAATACATTGAGAAACTTCTTAGGAAATTTGGTTATTATGAGTTCAAACCAATGAGTAGCCCTTATGATGCTAACTCCAAATTAATGAAAAATAGAGGAGAATCTGTTTCTCAACCTCAGTATGCCCAGATAATTGGGAGCTTACTGCACTTAAAGAGCTTTTCAAGACCTGATATTGCTTATGTAAGATTCGCAGAATTTAATTAATTAAATAATTAATTAATAAATGCAGGTAGGTAGTGTATTGATGACATTAAATTCTAATGGGTATGATGTGGAAAAGTACTAGGTCAAGTGGTTGAGAGTACTTTTATTATGTGTGAGGACTTGGATTCGAGTCCTATGTGTGCTATTGGTGTGTTGGTTGACTTATTGTTATTTTTAAAATTATACATGGCCGTGTTGGGTGATAACATGGTTGTAAAAGTGTGTGAATTGGCATGAAACATGAATTGGCTTGGTGGTTTAGCTTTGATTTGGCATTGGTAAGGTCATGGGTTTGAACCTTGGTGAGTCAGATTTAACTCTTTTTACTTAAAAATCAATTGTGGGCTGAATATGAAAGGGTGGAGAAAATCTAGCAGAAAAGGGGCCACTAAGAGTGGAGATCAAAGGAACCTCCTAAAGTCAAGTTTTAAGCAAGGAAAAATTCAGGTTAGGGGAGCTGAACCCGTATTATTAAGTTTTGGTTTGATTGTATGAGATTGATGACCTATTGCCATGGATTTCGTATTGGTCATGGGGTGAATTTGGGGTTAGGTGATTGGGTACTGTTTTATTGAGAATTGTACCTAATTTCATGAACATGATGGGTATTCTGTGTTGTGTATGTTATTATGGTGCGAAATTGGGGTTAGGAGTCTCTATTGCGTCTAAATTATGTTGTTTTGTTGGTGCAATGTTGTCAAACTGAATTGGTATGTTTTGGGAGTGTGTTGGGTCTCTGGTGCAGTGCTTGTGTGCGTTAAACAGTACCAGAGCCTGCAATTCTTGCTCAGGCGAGCCAAGCTCGCCTAGGCGAGATATGCAGGGACTCGTATCTTTTCCTGCTCGAGGTTATCGCTTAGGCGGGGGAATTTTGGGTTTGGGCAAGAGGTCATCTCGCTTAGGCGAGAGAGTCTCGCCTAAGCGAGGATTCGAGAGGGTTGGTGATTTGGTTTGACATCCCGCTCAGGCAGGAATCCCAATCTTTTTGACCGAAAGAATGTCTCGCTCAGGCGAGAGGCTCTCGCCTAAGCGAGAACGCGAAGAATGTTTTGTTGTTGGCTTGACTCATAGCTCAGGCGAGAGGTTTGATTTTTGGGCGAAATGTGAACTCGCCCAAGCGAGTGTAACTCACCTAAGCGAGAGTTCGAGGCTGGTTCTGAGCATGGTGCTCGCTTAGGCGAGGTAATCTAGCTTAAGCGAGATGGACTGGAGTGCTTAGGAAAAGGTTTGAAGATTAACAAAGGATGGTAGGGTTATGTGTTCAAATGCAAATGATTATGTAGTAATAAACAGATTGGTGGTGGACTTGGGGATGTGTGAACTATCATGCTTCTAGGGTATCTTAATGGTGGGCTTGCTGGTGTTCCATGGGTCGTGGCCCGGAACGTATCCTTGGGTTGTGGCCCAGGATAGGGTTAAGCACGTGGCATTCCGTGGGTTGTGGCTCGGAATGACTTCCCTTGAGTTGTGGCTCGGGATAGCGAATGAATACGAGGAACCTGTGAGTTGTGGCTCGGGTTGATGAGTGTTGCCGGTGTGAGTGTGCTGGTTGTGGCCAGTACGGATGGGTCCAGATGGATTGCCCTCCTTAGTGTTTTGTTGACGAGTTTGGTAGTCCTGGGACGTTACAAACTATGTTCGTAATTGGGAACTTCACCTGGCGTTACGGTGTGTGATCCGTAACATGGTTCCCGCACGTGATCTATCGGTTGTGGACGATAGGTGTGGCAGCAAGGCCCCTTGAGATACTTAATAGAAGATATAGAACACTGCTAACATGATTGTGGCCATGTGGAAGGAAGGTAACGAGTCTTCTGCGAGGTGCATCGGTATACATGGTTGTGGCCATGTGATAGAAATGGAGTAAGTTCTGTGGGAAATAAAAGGATATTGTATATGATTGTGGCCTTGTGGAATAAGAGACGAGATTGTGTTATTGATGTATTTTATCGTTTATACATATGTATATGTGTTTGGTATACATTTATGTTTTATCTTTTACCCTATCTGCTTGTGTTTGGCGATGATCGTGTACGCGGTACACATGAGCAGGTGATGTCGCAGGTGAAGCTGGTGAGGCTTAGTTGCGGAGAGGGGATTATCATGGGATCTTTATATTTATGTTTTCTTTATTTTATTTGAAATAAGTTGTAAAGGTTCATGGCCTATTTTGACTAAACTTGCAGTTTTGTATTTATGGGCGTTTCAGTGATTTAATAAAGTTTTAATTTCCTGTGTTTTTGGGAAATGAGGTATTATTAAATGCAGTGTAATTAATTACTTTGTTTTATTTTATTAAATTCGTAATATCCTGACGGGATGTTACATTTGGTATCAGAGCAATGGTTTTCAAAAGATTTTTGGGGTCTATGGGGAGTGAGCTTACAGTGTGTGCTTGTGAGATCATTTTGATCATTGTTTGTTAATTAACTTTTGGTATAAAGTCTTAACCAAATCTGTTTGGTGTGAACAGTTATATGTGGCGTGCTCAGGCTATGGCAAATAGGCGGAGGAGGAATAATGCTGGGGATGATGAGATCGCGCAGGCGATACATCGGATGGTCGATGCGATGCAGCCCATTGCAGCGCAACCTAGAGCCGTGGTAGCACCCACACGCCCAGTGTCAATGGAGGACTTTATGAGACATAAGCCCTCAAAATTTGCGGGCAAATCCTCTCCGGATGAGGTCGATGCTTGGCTCAGAGAGTGTGAGAAAATCTGCCAAGTGATCGATTGCACAGATGCTCATAAGCTCTCATTCGTCTCATTCCTGCTGGTAGCTGACGCAGAATACTGGTGGGCAGGCATGCAGCAGCTCATGCAGACCCGGAGTGAGGAGGTTACCTAGACTTCCTTCAGGGCAAGATTTCTGGAGAAGTATTTTCCAGATAGTGCCAAGCACGAGAGAGACGCAGAATTCCTCACATTCCAGCAAGGGAACCTGACTGTGCAGGCATACACAGACAGATTTGAGTATTCGGCCAGGTTCTACAGTGTGTGATCTGTAGCATGGTTCCCGAACGTGATCTATCGGTTGTGGACGATAGGTCTGGCAGCAAGGCCCCTTGAGATACTTAATAGAAGATATAAAACACTGCTAACATGATTGTGGCCATGTGGAAGGAAGGTAATGAGTCTTCTGCGAGGTGCATCGGTATACATGGTTGTGGCTATGTGATAGAAATGGAGTAAGTTCTGTGGGAAATAAAAGGATATTATATATGGTTGTGGCCTTGCGGAATAAGAGACAAGATTGTGTTATTGATGTATTTTATCATTTATACATATGTATATGTGTTTGGTATACATTTATGTTTTATCTTTTAGCTCACCCTATCTGCCTGTGTTTGGCGATGATCGTATATGCGGTACACGTGAGCAGGTGATGTTACAGGTGGAGCTGGTGAGGCTTAGCTGCAGAGAGGGGATTATCATGGGATCTTTATATTTATGTTTTCTTTATTTTATTTGAAATATGTTGTAAAGGTTCATGGCCTATTTTGACTAAACTTGCAGTTTTGTATTTATGGGCGTTTTGGTGATTTAATAAAGTTTTAATTTCCCGTGTTTTTGGGAAATGAGGTATTATTAAATGCAGTGTAATTAATTACTTTGTTTTATTTTATTAAATTCGTAATATCCTGACGGGATGTTACAGCTTATGCAGTAGGTAGACTGAGTAGATACACCAGTGTCCTAACCAGGAACATTGGGATGCACTTGCAAGACTTATGAAATACTTACGAGGTTCAATGGATTATGCCATTGAATATAGTGGATTTCCCGCTGTATTAGAAGGGTATAGTGCTACTAACTGGATCTTTGATTCAGATGAGACAAAATCCACTAGTGGTTATGTATTCACACTTGGGGGTGGTGCGATTACATGGAGATCAGCCAGGCAAACAATTATTGCAAGATCAACAATGGAATCTGAGTTTGTTGCTCTCGAAATGCGTGGTAGTGAGGTTGAGTGGTTGAAAAACTTCTTAGCAAACATTTCTCTAGGAATGAAACCAACCCCATCTGTTTCAATTCATTGTGATTGCCAATCGGCCATAACTATAGCTAAAAATAAGAACTACAATGGGAAGAACAAACATATTCAATTGAGACATAATTTGGTTAAGCAACTGCTAAAGAGTGGAATTATTTCCAATGATTATGTGAGGTCAGAACAAAATCTAGCAGATCCTCTAACTAAACCCTTGGAAAGAAACATGATATTAGAAACATCGAGGGGAATGGGACTTGAGCCACTTGCAAACAAACAAGTGATGGCAACCCAACCTTTGTGATTGGAGATCCCATGAATAAGGTTCATATGGGTAAAAACAAGTCACTTGTTAGTTCTGATAGTACTAAATTGATTTTAAATCAATTATGTTCATTCCTATGGTGTGTGTGAAAGTGCTAGAGACTACATTTTTAGAGGTTAAACTTTGTGATTAAAATTCTCTGTGGTGTAAGAATTTTAGTTTAAACAAAGTTTTAATGATTTTCATATCCCTTACGGGTGGTGTATGATTTGTAGCATACACTTGATGAAATCACCTATATGAGTGTCATGTGGGGCTGCTTGTATGAGATATTGGCATGATTTCTAAAGCACTCATGAACACTGGGCACGCGCATGGCCTAGTAAGCGCAACACAGCGATAACAACAAAGAATTGTGGGGGTGTATTGTGATTGATGAACCGCTAACACACATCAAGTGTCCTTGGTTCATATAGCTTGCTATACCAACTACAATGTGGGTTAAGTTTCCCAATCTAAGACTGGTTCATATAGTTTGTTATACCAGTTCTGATGCATTACATATTATATGAAACCCAGAATTTTCTCTTTTCTTCTTTCTATCTCTTATCTTTTGCAATATATGGGGGATTGTTATATATAATAATATGAATATTGCAAAAGCTGTCAGTTGCAACGACGAGAACATGACTTTCGGATGCAAATATGGTGCACTGTTGCAACCATATCTTTTTAAATGTTGGGATATTTTTTTCCTTCGCAGGCTATGGATTTTGGCCCATTTATGCCCTCATCCACCATCTATAAATAGAGCATCACTCTCCTCCCTCAAACACACACTTTCATAATCTCATTCATTCTCTCTAGTTCTCTCCTGCTTTCTCTCTTATATCTCTTCTCTCATTCTGAATTTATTTATTTACTCTTTTTTAAGAGTTACTTTGCTAGTTCTGAGATCCTTGGAAATTCTGAGAAGTTCCTGTTATATCTTGGGGGGCTTGCGCAATACACCGCGGATAAGTCCTTAAGGACAGTGAATCTACACGCCTCAGGAAGTTTTTTTGGTTCGTGATTTGTCAGCTACTACAACAACTTCATGTATAATGTGTTTTCAGAATGAATAATTTTATATTAAATAAATCTTATTTTAGTTTTCGCTTTAACTTAAATGAATATTTAAATTTGAAATAAATAATTTTAAACAATAAATTTCAAATTGTCATTTATAAAAAAAAAATATCAATATTAAATTGTGGTTATATACAAAGACCACTCCTATGTTAAATCCTTACAGAGCAAATATCATCTCCTTAAACAAGTATCATCATGGTAGTTTCCACATTCAAGGACCAAAACAACTTCTCCTATGCAACTAACCTTAAGGGATTTTTTAACTTGAATAGCATGTGGCTCGAGGTACACACTCTAATTTTTGCAAAATCATGGGTAGTGAGACAAATACAAAAACATTGACCAACAGTTAGAAGCAAACACATGCATACACTTGTTAAATTGGAGCAGAAAACACTTGCAGAAAATTACATAAAAGTGGCTATACTTAACTTCTGTTAGGAATAATCTAAGTGTGAGTCAAAGTCTCACATTGTATAAAATAGACAAAGTTAAGAACTATATAAGAATAAAGACCCATAACACTATTGCCTTGAGGTTTTGGGTTAAAAGTGGTATCAAATGTCTTATATGTGCAAGACCAATGTTATATAATCTAGAATCATAATGTCTCAATGACTATAACCAAAACATATGAAATATAAACCCAACATTTGTTAACTCCACCATCATTCTAATTGTAGAATAATCTATCTAGTACTAATTGTATACCATGTAGAAAATCTTAGTAGAGAGAGCAAAACAAAACATAAAGCCAAATGTTCTATTTTACAAAAGGCACAACTTCTTGTTTTTCTGTGTTTTACCTTTTAAATGGGGTGTCTTAGCTAGGGGTGGCGAGACGGGTTGGGCCCAACGGGCCAGTCCGTTAGCTTGTGTTAAAAAGGACGGGTTGGGTTGAAGATTTCAACCCGTCCAACCCATTCTGACCTGTTCCGTCCAACCCATCAACTTGACGGGCCAAAGTACGGGCTAGTCCACTCGTTGGCCCATTTTAAAAAAATAAAAATAAAATAAAAGTAATTAAAAAGATTAATTTTTTATATTATATTTTTTAAATGTGTAAATATATAATAGTATTGTAATTTATATCATTAACACCTATAAATTAAGTTTCGATTATTAGTTATAATTGAATAATTTAATACGTAAATTTAATAATTATTTTAATTTATCTAATTAAAAACATTAACTAATCAATTAAAAGTCTAAAACATATTTTATTTGATTAAATATGCTTTAAAAAATAATTTATATGTATGTATAAACAAATTTTAAAAATAAAAAAAATTAAAAACTAATTAAAAAAGTTTAAAAAAAATTTTAAAAAAAGAAAAAAAAATAGACGGACCAATCCGATCTAATCCGTTAGCCTGTCCAATATGGGACAGATTATGATTATTAGCCCATTTCTTTTTGACGGGCCAGTCCAACCCGACTCGTTTTTTACAGGACAAAGATAGACCGGGCCAAAATGGGCCGAACTAGCCCATTTTACCATCCCTAGTGTTAACTACATGAACTATGTGTTCTGCAGCAAGTGCCTTAGAGTGGTAATGTGACTACTTTGCGTGGCTACACTACAGTGGCACTACACACACATGCAATTAACTATTACTAGAGCAATGGATTATAGACACAAAAACGAAAACTAATACAATTAAATAATAACACCAATTTCAAACAAATTAGCCAAATCAAGAACAAAAACCCTAAATTGCAAGCGTGAAAAAACAAAAATATACTAACCTTCATTATTAACAGAGGCATTTGACAACAAAGACAAAGAGATAGAAATCGAGATTACAAATTAGAGCTTTACTTTCTTCGATTTGAAAAAAACAATCTAGGATTTTAGAAATGAGATTTTTCAACCGGCAAAGAATAGAGGTGGCTCACACGTTAAAAACAACAAAAGAGGTGTATGTAACAATCAACACAAAAAAAAAACCTAAAAGAAAACTAAAATTTGTATGACATGATCTAAACACTTTACGGTTGTATGCCAATGGTTCATCTATAACAATATAAAAAGGATTCTCTTTTTTGTGTCAACATTTCAAAATATCAATTATCAATTTTATCCTTTAACATATAATTATTTATTATATTTTTTAAAAATTGACCGTTACTTTTACAAGTTTTATTAAAAAATCGTCTAACTTTGCTTCTTCTCTTTCTCTCTATTTATCAACAATTATTTTCTCGTATGATATATTTTATTTTATTTTTAATAAATATAATTTTATTTCATATATTAATTTAAAAATATTACATTATCATCGTCTCCTAATATAATATCACATATAATATCACGCGTACATAGTTGGAATTATAAAATGGGTTAATAGGCATATGCTAACATATCATAAAATCTCAACGCCTTAGCATTAAGGGACTCTTTTCATTCATACTCTCGTTGTTGAAGTTGTAAATTTCATAATTTAATTATAGACGTTAAAGAGTAATTAACTTTTAGACATAATTGCTTTTACATAACAAAACAAAAGATTACATTATGTTGAGAATATTTGTTTAATATTATTGATATTATAGATTTTGGAAAGTCTTTTAGTTTTTAATAAATATTTTTTTATATATAGATAAAAATATATTATTTATTATTTAACTTTAGGAAATTAAAATTTACATATGGTTAATATTTAATATTTTTTTATATACATTAAAAAGCTAAAATAAAAAGTTTATCCATATAGAATATTTTTTATATTTCTTATATTTTCAAAAATCAGGAATATCCTAACATACTAAAACTGATTTAATTGAAATATGTATATTTATGTATTGACTGTGATGAATAAAAGTAAAAAATTAATAGACGTATTTATTAAAAAAAAATAAACCGTTAATATGCTGTGTTTATTAAGCATATAAATTTAATAACAAAAAAAAGTACATAAATACAAAAATATCTTTTCTATATAATAATTCAATTATAGGGAAAATTAAAGAATTAATATTTAATACGTTGCTATGTATCGTATATCAAACATAATTCGATACATCAATATATTTATTTTTAAATATATATATATATATATATATATATATATATATATATATATATATATATATATTAATATTAATATTAATAAAGATAAAATAAAAATATTTAAATTTTAAAATAATTGCGTCATTATTTTAAAAAATAACCGATCTATTAGAACATATTCAAATTACATTCTTTAAATATACACTGATAATATTTGTTAGGGTGATAAATCAGTTTCTAAATATTATATTGGAAATATTTTTTTAATATTATTGATATTATATAGATTTCGGAAAGTCTTTTAGTTTGAAATTATATTTTTTTATATATAGATAAAAATATCAAACAAACTAGGAGATTTTCGCAGGCTCGCTTAAGCAAGCCCTGCCTCGTCTGAACGAGACAACCCCTCGCCTAGGCTAAACTACAACAGCGTCCCAAAGCTTCCACGCCTCCTCGCTTAGGCGAGCGACTCTCGCCTGAACGAGACAGGTTTCACACTCTATTCTCGATTGTTCTTTTGACTATACTTCTACACCAAGAAGGTGGTGTAGCATGTGTTTATACTTATTGCCTAACACTGCATAGGCATAAGACCGTTATGACTCTTAAAGTATAATGACAGAGTTTAACAGTCCTAAATACTTAAAATATGACTATGCGATGAGTCTAAGAATTTCAACTCAAATTATGTATATATCATTATTAAAAGATTGATAAAAATGAGTGTGAGATCTCGAACTCAAAATATACTAACACGATTTTCTTTTTATAATCAACTTGATTTATTTTAGCATGATTAGTTATGATTTATGATCAAAATACTTTATAAGGATACTTTTCGATCTAAACCATAAGTGGAAATGAAAAGTTTCTCCTTTTGGACAACACAGTGAAAACAAAGATAAAGGACATTAGGACATATAGATTAATCTCGGATAGAATGATGTCTTTATACACCTGGATGTGCTAGAAATTTAATTCATGTTACAAAGCTAGATAATTTAGGATTATTTTAAGATTGGACATAGTGTTTTTTTCTTTATTTAATATATTATTTATATTGTTTCAATCTTGATATTAAGTTTATAGAATATTTGTTTAATGTTAAATATGTTATATTTGTTTAATAGTTTATGGAAATGAATATGTTTAATATGCGTGATAATAATTATGTGATAATAATTATGTTTATTGTGGTATCAAAAGATTAGGTCACATATCTAAAAAAAAAATGTTAATAAAAAATGACATTTTACCTCCTGGATTGCATTAATATAACGCAATCCAAACAAATATTCAAGAATTCTGTTACAAGAAGCAATAAACTTATAAGATTAATACACATTAATATTTGTGAATCCTTTGGCATTTCACCTTGGAGTGATGAAAAATATTTTATCATCTTTATAAATTATTTTTCACGTTATTTGTATTTTCTGCATGAAAAATCTCAAACATCCTAAAAAACTTCGTTTACAATTAGATAGAAAAGTGAAGGTTCTAAAATATGATAGAAGTGGTTAATTTCATGGAAAATTCATTGAAAGTGAACGATGTACAGGTTCATTTGCAAAGTTCTTCGAAAGTATATGCATATATGCATAATACATTATGCCTCAACAATATAGTGTTGTTAAAAAAGAAGAATCGTACTTTAACAGATATGTTTAGGTCTATGTTAAATTATTGTACCCATATCTATGTAGATGCATTATACCTTTATCTTTGTAGATGCATGCCTTAAAGACAATTGCATATCTACTTAAGAGGGTTTCTAATAAAGTAGTTCCTAAGACTCTTTATGAACTCTAAACTTTAAAAAAACTAAGTTTAAGACATCTCCATGTTTAGGGTTGTCCAGCATAGGGTTATCCAGCAGAAGGGTGTATAACCCATATGGAAAAAAGCTTGATACAAGACCCGTTGGTGATTTCTTCATTGGCTATCATGAAAAGTATGAAAAGGATAGAAATTCTATCGTCCAAAGCATAGTACAAGAACAATTGAATCTCATAATGCTCAATTCATTGAAAATAACCAATTTAGTAGGGGAGTGAGAAAATCACGAAAGGTGGTGGATTTTGTAAAAACTCATGGTGAATCTTCTTCGCCTTATGTTTTTTGTAAGGATTTTGTTCCCCTAGTTTATTACAATCAAATAACAACAAAGACAATAAAATGATAACCAAACCACCTATAAGATGAGTATATGGTTAATGAACCAACAAATAATGTGCAAGTCACTAATGAACAAGTGATAGAAGAAGCACATGAAATAGCACCAAGGAGGACAGAAATACAAAGAAGACCAGCTATTTCAAGTGATTTATTGTATATTCACTTGAACATAAATGTGAATTGAGTATTGATTAGGGTCCATTCTCATTTAGACAAGCCATGAAAAGTGACAATTCAGAAAAATGGTTGAAGTTTATGAAAGAAGAGTTGAAATCAATGGACAACCAATAAAGTATGAGGTCTAGTGGAATTGCCTAAAGGCTCACTAGCCAAAAAAACCACAATTTTATAGCTTAATATTATACTTGAATCCTTAGGGTACTTTTAGAGTCCAGCTCAGTTGGCTAACTAACTTAACAATCAGTAAATGAATACCATTTTCCCACACAAAATAATATCTACTTTATATGGTAATGATATGGATCACCTATGCTTCTAAATTATACTTTTGTCATTCAAACATGATTATTTTGACTTTTCATTTCATCCTTTTGAGGAAAATAAAATACTAGAAAGAAAATGATTAAAACCCAGAAAGAGTAAAACCAAGAATCAAATTGGAAATTCTCTAACAGATTGTATCCTCTGGAGTAAAAACTATAACAGTGTCAGAAAACAATGGTAAGTTCATGCTGACACTTCAAGAAGTTCATTAGTATGAGAATTTGAGTCTTCACTATAGTAATCGTGCTTCTACATTCTAAATACTGTGTTTTATACATCACAAGTGCAGGACAATTTTCATTGCCCTCCCTAAGTAAGAACAAGAGCACAAAATATGAGATATAGATCATTTACAATTTCTCAACAGTCACAATCTCTTACATTATTGCATCTTCTGAATGGCAGTTTCACTATCTACTCCCTTGGTTTGAACTTAAGGGCGGCACTGCAGGAATTCAAGAACAAAATCATAAATTCTTGGACAAAGGTGAAATATGTAAGATTGAAAAGGAAACACAGTTCAAGTGATTACTTACCTGTTGATACAGTAACGTTTTCCTGTGGGAGGAGGACCATCATCAAACACATGTCCAAGATGCGCATCACAAGTAGCACAAAGAACCTCCTGGCGAGGCATGAAAATAATTGACAAATCCAATTTTGATTTCACATTGTTGCCCAGAGGCTCGTAATAGGATGGCCACCCAGTTCCACTATTAAACTTAGTAGATGATCTGTAAAGGAAAAAGGGAATTTGATGATTGAGGCCACTGAAAGAAAATATGACATTAGGATTTCTGTATGGATATAAAATCACTTACTCGAATAATGGTGTGTCACAACATATGCAGTGGTAAATCCCTGAGGTTTTAGTATTCCAGTACTCCCTAAAATAAATTTAAAAAAAAAAAAAAAAGAGTTGATTAAATACAGCAATGACATGAGAATAAAATTCTAGCTATGCATCTAACCATCTGTTCTCGTGCCAGAAAATTACATAAATTTCCTATAATAAGATTTCTAAAAATCAAAACAAATGTAAAATAATCACACAAAATTGATATCGAGAGTTTAGGCAATTATGTCTACATCTCCAAATTGTTACAAACCTTATTTTTGAAAAAAGGAAAATTATAAAATAGTTGTTTACAAAATACTCAACTCGCTGCTCACCTACAACAAAAAAAACATAATCTTTTCCTTGCTATTGTAATTATTTTATAGTAGTTATAATTATAATATTTATACATGCACATATAGATCTTGTTCTGCTCATCTAATTTTCTTAATTTTATGCAATCCCTTTGATTCTATTGGCTTTCCTTCTTCTTTAAGTAAAAAAAAAAAAAATATATTACTTTATTCATTATTTTAGCTGTATGACCTAGTCCAACAATCTCCCACTTTAAGGCTAGTTTCAACCTGTCTGATCAATGCAACAACCTTCTCCAGATTGTCATTCTAACAAGCCAACTGAAGCTGAATACACTGCAGTTTGTTAATAGCACCACCTTTGTTAACGTAGCTTATGGATTCTTCCTTGGATCTTTCTCAATGTTAGCACTTCATCCTCAAGGAAAAATCTGTTGAAGTATTAGTGAGATGTAAAAACATTCAGTTATTCAACTGGATGTTAGTTTTCTGTTTTCCTCTCTTTTTCTGTTTTAAGATGCAGCAGTATAGGATCTTAGGCCTATATATACCTTCTTTGTACTCTTTGTTGATATGAAAATAAAGAATGCAGTGTCAGATTTATGATTACCTTTCTCTCCCATAATCATTTCTAATATGTATTGAAGGGCCGGAAATTGATCCACAATGATCAGTCCAAGCTCCTACCCTTCCCAGTTTTTCCCCAATTCTATAGCAGAAAAGCTGGATGATATCAACTACCTTCAGTGGAAACAACAAGTTCAGCCTGTTATCAAATCACATCGTCTTCATCTTTTGTAGTTAACCCATTATCCCTCTAAGGTTTCTTAATGACGAAGATCGTGCTGCTGGAATTGTCAATCCAGCTTATGAGGAGTGGGAAGTTCAAGACCAATTCTTGCTTTCTTGGTTACAATCAACTCTCTCCAAGTCAATTCTGTCACGCGTCCTTGTGGCCGTTCACTCCCATCAAGTATGGGAACAAATTCATAACCATTTCTACACTCAGACCAAGGCTCGTGCGTGACAGCTGTGCCCTGATCTCCTAGCAAACTCCCTTGAGAACAAAACCATGTGCAAGTTCTTGGGAACCATAAAATCCATTGCTGATGAACTCGCTGGTATCAAGTGTCTTGTTAAACCACTAGAACATAGTCGCGGCTCTTGAAGGTCTTTCTCTAGATTATGCTCTAGTGATTTCGATTATCGAAAGCAAGTTTGAAACACCACCTATCACAGATGTGGAGGCCCTTCTTATAGCCCATGAATCCTGCACAAATTTTTTCAGAAAAAGTTTCTTTCTCCTTCGATCATCTATACTCAGCATTATGATCAATCAAGAATTCAATGTAGTTTTTTGTAAAATGAAATGTTGAACTTTTTGCCATATACATTGCAGTATGACTATTACTATGCACAACACTTTTGTACCAGATGAATCCAAACTCTATTGACAATTCTTGAAGTCATATAAACTCTTTAAGGTCTCTTGCTACTGCAATATACTCAGCCTCTACATAGATAAAGCAATGATTTTTTACATATTTGCTATCCAGCCAACAATTGTAATACCAATATTGCAAATGTTATCAGTAGTACTTCATAATCAACTTCACTTCCAAAGTCTACATCTAAATAGCCTTGTAATGTTGATTCTCCTTTACTAAAGTACAAACAATTCTTTCCGATGCCTCATAGCTACCTCAAGATCCCCTTGATTGCTTCCTAGTGAGCTTCACCTACATTTTGACATAAACCTGCTTACAACTTCCACTGCATGGCCAATATCTGACTTCGTACAAACCATTGTAACATCAAACTTTCATGAATTCTTTTTCTTCTTCTGTCTAAGGTGATTAATCCTTGGATGGGAAAAAATTGACTAGCCATAGGTGCTTTAATAGCTTGACATCTCCCATGTTAAATTTTTGCAAAACAAAATTGGTGTAATCTGCTTGAGATAATTGCAAAATTGCCTCTTTATTTGTCTTATGATTTACATTCCAATGATCTTTTTCACTAGACCAAAGTCGTTCATGAAAAATTCATTTGATAGCGGCATCTTCAAGCTTTAATTTCACCCATATTTGAGCCTACTACTAGAATATTGTAGGACTTAGTCATACAACTAAAATCATGAATGAACCAGCATTCTTTTATTGAGAGAAAAAGAATAAAAGCCAACAAAATTTAAGGGATTGGATAAAAATACAAAAAATTAGATGAGCGGGGCAGAAACTATTTGTGCATGTACAAATACGATAGTTATAACTAGTATAAAAATAATTCCTATAGCAAGAGAAATAGTGTTTGATAGAAAATACTTATTAAGCTAAAATACTATTTTATATTCTCTAGGCGAAACTGAGTTGAGTTGAATGCTTTGTAAATATTTATTTTATAGTTTTCTCTTTCAATTAAAGGTTGACAGTAACCTGAAGACGTAGGCATAACTAGCTAAATTCCTTTATCAATTATGTGTGACCATTCACATTTTTTCCTCATAAATCTTATTATAGTTGCATTGTTTTTCAATAAGTGGTATCAAAGCTTTGGTTGTTATTATTGTTTATTAATATCAACGACACAAAGGGAATCAATCATATTTGAGAGAGGATAATGGTTGCAGAATATGGAAAGGTGAAAATTGAGAAATTTGAAACTGCAGACTTGACTTTTGGAAGAGGCGGATTATATGTATCAACAATAGAAATTGTATCAACCTCTCTTAGAAAACAAATAATAGGGTATGAAGGATGAAGATTGGGCTCTTCTTAATAAGCAAGCCCTCAAAGTTACTCGTTTGACATTATCCCGCAATGATGATGCTTTCAACATTGGGAAAGAAACATCCATAGTGAGTCCTGTGGTGGCTCTTTCTAGAATGTATGAGAAACCTTCAGTTGCAAACACCATTCATCGGATGATGCAAGCAGTTGTTAATTTGACAATGTATGTGTTTACCAATAAAGAGATCAATAGAGAGAGTTAGGTGAATCCTCAATCTCTTCAACTTTGCAGAATGCCAAGAGGAAGAAATTTAACCATAGGATATAACTATAGTGGTGGCTAAACAACATTCTTCCATAACAGTGATTGGAAGACTTCAAAGGGTGCAATGACAATTGTTCATGATAATAAGAGTGGTAATCTTTGATGTGAGGTTTTTCCAAGAGGAGACACAGGAGATTCGGTACCAATGAGTAATGAACAAACCCATACAAGAGACCATGACACTACTTTCAACCTAAAACCTTAAGGTAATGGATTTTGTAAAACCTACTTATATATTGGTTATCTAACTCATTTTTACTCAATGTGAGACTTCAACTTACTTTCAATTCTTAACAATCTCACCCTCAAGTCTGAGTCTCTCCACATTGGAACACCTCCCTCTCAAGCCCGAGTATCTCACTAGCAATGATTCCTTTGTACTATTATTCTACAATAGGACATGCTTTCTTGAAATGGAAGGCTTTCAAGCCGCACCAGGATGAACCATCTCCTCAAATAGAGTAATCATAGTACTCACAACAAAATAGAAGATGAAAATGAAAGGAACAAAATAGATAATAGAAAAGAATGTAATTTTATTAAAAGAAATAAAATTACATACCATTCTCTTTGGCTCCAAGAAGAAAACAATAACATCCTCCCTCATGGAAATAAGAAAAACAAGTACAAGGAGAACCTTGAAAGAGAAACTAATTTTCTCTCATTAATTTTTCTCTCTAATACTAAGCAAAAGGAAATAAAAGAAAGAGACTTTTGGGATGAGTTGCTAAGGAAACATTGGACTCCTTTTATAAGGTGAAAAGTAAGTTCCAAGGTAAGTTTCCACCAATAAGGGCTTCTCAAGATAAGTCCCACATCGGTGGTAACTTACCTTGGAGCTTACTTTTCATATTATAAAAAGGAGCTCATTGTTTTCTAAGGAACTCATCCCAAAACTTTCTTCCTTTTCTTTCCTATTGCTTTAATAATGCTTCAGCGAAAAATCAAGAGAGAAAATTAGTTTCTCCTTTAAGGTTCCCTTTGTATTTGTTTTTCCTATTTTCAAGAGAGGGTGTTGTGTGTAATTTTATTTATTTTAATAAAATTACATTTTTTTCCTATTATCTATTTTGTTCCTTTAATTTTTCATCTTCTATTTAATTCCAAGTACTTGTTCGATTACACTGACACCCAACATTTAGATGACAAGGGCACATCAATACATTGTAGTTGCAAGAAATAATGAAAATTATAATCTATAGCATTCAGATGGGAAAATACTAGGACTTGAATTAATTGAAATTGACATTGAAGATTGTATATTTGGAAAGCATAAAGGAATTAACTTTCAGACAAATGGAAGAACCACAAAAATGGAAAAAGAACTCAAGTTTATTGACTCTAACATTTGGGGTCTATCATTTGCGTAAGAAGATAATATAAACTGGGAGCTTGCTATGAAAGATGATTTAAAGTTGCCGATCTTTAATCAAACATGGGAACTAGCCCTGTTATCTATGGGAAAGAAGATACTTTACAACAAATGGATTTATTGGATATGGAGAAAAATGATGGCTTTGAGAGGTATTAAGCCCGCCTAGTTGTCAAAAGATTTCAGAAAAAGGAAGGATTTGATTATAATAAAATATTTGCTTTAGGTTTGAAGCAAAAAACCATCAGGTCTATCTTAGGCATTGTGAAGCTTCCATGAAATTGGACATGGAAACAATATTTCTTCACGGATGGTGATTTAGACAGGAAATATGTGAACCAACTTCAAGGTTTCTCAAGGAAAGGGAAGGAGAATTTGGTGCATAGATTGAGTAAGACTCTGAATTGCTTGAAACAACCACCAAGACAGTGTGATGCTAGAAATATTCCAAAAGTGTAATGTCGGTCATTATTGTTTCCTCAAGAGATATAAATCTAGTCATTTTGTTACTTTATTTTGATGATATGTGTACTTCTTTAATTCACCCTAAATGTTTCTTTGACAAGTGTAAAGCAACATTATGGAACAATATCAAGCAAATGACTTTGAGGGATTACAATGAATAAGTGCCAAATCTTCATCCTTCAACCCTATTGTTTGTTTCCAAATACAAGATGATACCATCTCTTCTCATAAAGATAGATAATCTTCTAATTGCATCTTTCTAAACCCAAAGATGAGACCATTGAACTTTTTAATTTTGACCTTTCTATCTTAAATATGATTCCAATAATGCGAATTAGCGGAAACTAGAAAGCTGTTTCAAACCAAAAACACTCAATTTCTCAACCAACTATGTAACGTTATGTTCTGTCCAGTAAAATAAGATGGTTTAAACAGAACATAGAAAAACAAACCCCAATTAATTAAATTGGCACCAAAATAAATAGGACTCGGTAATTCAGAGTAAGAATCAAGTCAAAAAAGGTCTGGCAAACTCATTTTGAATATTGCAAAGCAATTTTTCAAATGCTTGTGTGAACAGCTAAGCATGACTTGGAAGCACAGTGCCCTTAATTCCTCATACTAGTTCAAGAACATACCCAGTGAAGGCTCTTTCAGTTCCCTTCTGACGAGTAATATAGAATTGGTCTTTTGTGAGCCGCTTCTTCCACTCTTCATCACTCAAAGATTTATAGTCAATAGTGCCAGTTCCTGCAAGGTTCAGAAAGAGACTATTAGGCCATTCACAATTATTGTTAAGACGTATGCAATGTGTTTTTCAACTTAGTGAACCATAGTGGTTGCGATGTATGAAAACATGGTGATTTAGACAAGATATATGTGCACTAACTTAGTATTCAATTTAAGCCTTAATCTAATTTATAAGTAGCCTTTTTGGTACCCAACTTTCAATAAAAGCACCAACTATTAAGACTTAAGGCAATAGGGGAGAGTGAAACTCAAAAGACTACTCCATTCAATCATTAGATAGGAGATTCTCAAAGGTTAAGTTCCTGGTTAAATAATTCATCAGATTCAATGTGACACTCCTATCAGTGTTACACTATCCCTAAATCCCCTCAATAAAAATAGACCATACCTCAAATAAAAATAAACCATACTTATTATTTTCATCTTTGTGACTATCCAAACTCTACGCAACACCCAGTAAGAACTATCGCATTATCAACTGGGATTCTTGATTTCACCCAGCAAAATTCACATTTTCAACACAGTTTTCTCTTTGAAAACTCAGACCTCAAATGAAATCAACAAATAGAAAAATTGAAGAAAACCCACTTGACCATGCAATCTATACCTGCTTCAGATTGAATGTTGTCTGCGTGCTGTGACTGGGAAGAAGCAGAAGAACCCATTGCCCGAATCGAGGAAGAAATTCTTGTGGGTTTGGTATGAACAGGTGAAGGCCACAACAAAACCTTGGAATCGAGCTTCTGAATTATCCGATTGCAAGTAATGTGTGTTGTTGGTAAACTCAAACTTTGAGAAGCCATCATTCATAAACCACTCCAACACACCGAGTTAATGACCCTCCTTAAACAAATACATAACATCATGGTACTGTTAGTGGTTCGATTTGGTGCCACGTTACTAAACATTGAATCTATGGAATTTGATGCCTCAATTTCGTAAGAGTTTATTTTGTCCGTGTAAAAGAAAATTCTCGAAGATTCATATTTCTGTGTGGTTGAGAACTGAGAACCACGTGCTCGCCGCGTGGAGATTTAGGTGCCGCAAAGTTTGGGAGCAAGTGGCTTTTCTTCCTGCACCTCATAATTACTGATTCTACTCTCGAAATTTCTAACAAGTGATTCTGGATTTTGAATATATTCAGAATAATTTTTTTCAAAATTTTCATAACAGGTAGATTTTGAACCAGAATTTCCAGAACAGAACGTAACTGATGCGTTAATTTTCAAGATGTTATGAATAAATTAATATAATTTAAAAATATATAATTAAAATATTATATTACGATTATTAATATTTTTATGCATTTTTAGTTTTATAATAAATAATATTTATGATTAAGACTATAATTTTACTACAAATTAATATTTTATTTAAGAAGATCTATTATAATTTATTTTTAAGTCTCTTTATTTACAAAAATTCTCTGTTTTTTGTCCATATTTCATAATATCAAATTTACCCTTTACAATATAATTATTTATTAATTTTTTTTAAAATTAACGATTATTTTTGTCTATTTTTTATAATTGTTTATCTTTTTTACTTTTTTTTATTCATCAACATTAATTTCTCTATTTATTTCACTTTATTTTTAACATTTTACTTCATTTTTAATAAATATAATTTTATTTTATATATTAACTTAATAACATTATACCTACTAACATACTATCATTCATATTTAAAAGATACGGATATATAGGCGCGATAACACATATGTATTCGTAGTTTTCTATAAATATCTCTTATATTTATAAACATAGGAATAAACACCAGAGTTTATATAGAAAAAATGTTTTATCTTTTTCTTTATATTCTATATTTTAAAACAATGATATGATATTTAAAAGGATATTTATATTTCTTTTCATACTCTGTATTTTTTTTTAGAATTATTGGATTTGATTGATATTATTAATATATATGTATTATTATTGTTCTAATAATTATCATATAATTCTTATTTTTGTTATTATTAGTATTATTTGATTACTCATTTATAACATTAAAGATAATATAGAAAATATTTTTTATGAACTAATGTTATAATGGTTATAATTAAATCAGTCTCAAGTAAGTCTAAAAATTTATGTGTATTTTTTTTTCTTCTGTTAGTAATAATAAATAATAAATAAAATTATGAATAAATGAAGTTCTAGTTCACTGAATAATTTTTTGTAATTTCTAATGCTAATGTTTTGCTATTATATTAATTTATGCTTTAACGTCTTCTACTCTTAATTGATAAAGATGTTTTATATCATTATATCATGAATATATTTGGGTTAAATATTTTTTTTGTCCCTTAACTTTTAGTGAAAACTGAAATTAGTCATTATTCGAAATTTTAGATCAATTTAGTCTCTCATCTTTAGAAATGTGTGGATTTAGTACTTTTAACCAATATTTGTTAAGTTTATTTGATGTATTAAATAATGTAAACAACTTAAATACTATCATGAAATGCATTTGAAACGTAAAATAAACTTAACAAAATTTGGTTCAAATAATCCACTCATCTCAAAATATATAGTACTAAATTGGTCCAAAATTTTAAAGATGGACTAATTCCAATTTTTACTAAAGTGTATCTTTATGGTGCTATTTTCCTTGTTTATAAAACTTAATAAAACCTATATTTGAAATTATTAAAATTAAATAATAATAATAATAATATCATTAGTGACTAATGTAGTGACTGAAAAATCGGTCACTAAATTAGAGATGTATTGGTGACGAAATCAAACATCGATTTGATCACTAAATTAGTCACTATTTTGGTCAAAAATTCGATCATAAGTTCAGTCATTATTTTCGATCACTATGATCAGTGACCAACGTATTAGTCATCGAATCTTTTAGTCATTAAATCGATCACTATTTAAATCACTGACCAATTTTAGTCATTTAGTGATCAAATTTTTAGTCACTATTTATTGTTTTTCTAGTTATATGTTAGTTGTAACATCCAAAAATAAAATAAAAATAAAAGAGATATATATTGTTTTAGTAAGAATATTTTATGTTAGGAAATTATATTTAACTAAAATTATTTTTTCATATAATGTTAGAATTATTATGCACAATTTAAAATAAATCCTAATAAGATTAATTAGATTTTTTTAAAAATCACTCATATATAAAATATATATTTTCAAATTAAAATAGTTATAAGATTTTATACAATTGAATTAATATTAAAATCACTATTACCGTATAGGAACTTAAAACCAAGGTATTTTCTATTGTACATTAAAGCAAAAGAAAAAAAAAGTAACAAGTATATAAGTCAGAGAAGCTATTATTAAATAAAAAAAAGGAATGAAAGGATAAAGTAACATTAAATGAGATTCTATCATTTCAATGTAAAGAGAAAAAAAAATCCAGGAACGAGTAATTCCTTTCAAACGAAGCAAAACCAAAAGAAATTGAGTTTAATTTAAACTAAAGCAATGATTACATATGATAGTATAAATAGGATGACGTAAATGAAATGGGGAAGAGAAGAGAGACATTGAGAACAAAAAAAAGACAAACAGAAGAAGAAGTTGTGTGTGTATGAGAAGGAAGAAAGAGGAAAAATTTTATATATCATCAAAGTCTCGGTATAACATTGGTATAATTTCCACAATAAATAAGGTAAGGGGAGAAGACATTTATCATTTTTTTTCTTTGATTATTTTTATCTATTCTTAATTATTTTTATCTCTATAAGTGAGGTGTCCCTAACCTCATTCTATTTTATATTTAGTTCTCGTTCCTATTTATTTATTTATAATCATCTCCAGTTATGCATTAGTCATATTTACTCAATTCATATTTACTTATTTATATTTTTCTTCAGTTACGTACGAGTTCTTTTTATTTATCTTTATTTATTTTAATTATTCATTGATCCTATCTATCTATTTATTTATTTATATAATTATATTGTTTAATATTGAAATAAAATTTGATAAATAAATATTTGATTATTTTAGTTGGAGGTATGACCTTGGAGATTTAAACGAGTTACTATTACTCAATATGAGATGTTCTTGAGTTATTTTGTTGGTCATGAGCTCATTTATCCTGACTAGTCACTACAAAATTAATCAATATCTTCATAAAGTATAATAAAATCCAGTTTTATGGATTTGGGAGAATTTTTATTTCATTTTATCTTATTATGATATGCTGTATTTTTTGTGATATTTGTCTCACTTCCCTATTTTATGATTGTGTGTGAAAAACAAAAGTTTATAACCTTATCATAGATGGCTGCTCCCTAAATGTTTGATCCCTTCTTCGCTGACATTGTGGCTATTTTCTCGGGAAATGCATGGCAAACCAATGCAATGAATAATTCTGTAACATTTCAGGGAACGAGAAACTCTACTATTACTTTTCTCTCTCCTCCCAAACGTGTCGATTGTCATCGAAGGACAAACCAGAGTTACCTTATATTTACCCTAACAGCCCAAGTGAACCCTATCCATAATTTTTTCCCTCCACTTGTTTGAAAACCAATATATGAGGGGAAACTATAAATAAATAATATTTCTTCCTCTTCTGGTGTAGAAAATATAAGATGTACTAAACAATGTGAATATAAGATGCATACAGTATTATATATATATATATATATATATATATATATATATATATGTGTGTGTGTATGTGTATATTTTAAAAAGTCTTAAAAAGTCACAAATAGTCTGCTTGCACATGATCTTCTAGGAAGTTTTATTTTTTAGAGAACGTTATGTGATAATCGATTAACATTTAATACTAATCAAGTTTTAAAAAAAGTTTTGGAATAATAGATTATCTTAGGATAATTGATTATCATTGCAAAAAAGTGTTTTAGAAATTATTTTTGAGACAATCGGTTATCCTAATTTGTAACTTGTCCTTTTGTATTCTTGACCTCATTTTTTAAAGCATATATATATATATATATATATATATATATATATTGGTAAACCTATTTTGAAAATAATCTCTTTGTTCCTTTTTCTTTGCTTTTCCGCTTTTTTGTCATCAAAGAAAATTGGTAGCCAAGATGCTTCTTCAAACTCAAGATTCTTTCATGGCTGAGTAACCATAGTTGTTGGAAGCTATTAGTTCAGAATAATAGGTATCCAACGTTTTGCATTCTTTTCTATAATAATCTACAAACCATAATCTTTAGGCATAAAGCTTTTATAATACATTACAGGGAACACTTGTCTGCAACATAACTTATTTGTTTATCTTTGCAGCACTATATTTAAAGTGGAACAATGTAGATCACACAAGAAAAGGGGTAGAAAGAGAGTCTTGAAATCAAAGCAAACCATTTTCCCCTTATCATATCTACCTTTACTGTACACAACCACAATTTCAATCAGAATTCAAGTTTCTTAATTTTGGTACCATTAAATTGGATTCTAGTTACCCACAATATATTTTATGTACAACTTTCGGCCTATTAATTATTTAAAAAGCTCCTAAAGTCATTTTCTTAGCTTTCGTATACTAATTGATTACAAGTTTATTGGAAATTCAATTACATTGTTTATGCAAGTTATCTTAATAATTTGTTATTGGCAGGAGCATGAACTATCTTCATGAATGCAAACCAGAATCAATTCTTTACTGTGATTTAAAGCCAAAGTAAGATCACTATGCAACAGATCTTTATCCTGTAAATTTGGATTTTTCTTACTTGTAGAAGAGAGGTTAGAGACATCAGAACTAAATTGGATTAACTTGTATAAATAATTTTGTTGTAATATAAACATTTTCTTTTTTTCTTCTTTTTCATTGAGGTTAAGTCTTCCCTCTTGATTGTAACATGTTTAATTTGTAACCGTAAGTGTTTTGATGGCATTAAAATGTTTGATACCATTTTTAGAGAATTATCTAATCATGTTTTAGTATTTTTTTTCTTTAAAAGTATTTTTTTATTGTTTCAACTTTTCAAAATAATTAGAAACACAAAAGATTACAAAAATTCAAAGTTATTGAGAATAAATTGTAAAATCAACTGCTTTTTTTAAGAAAGTTATTTTTATCACCATAAACGTGAATTATTTTTGTGTAAATAATTGAAAAAATAGCAGCAGTTTTAAACTCCAGAAAGTAATGGGTTTTATATTACAAGTATAACGTGACTTTTGAAAATCCAAAAGAATAACAAATGTTTCAAATCCTAAGCAATACCAGAGTTTTGCAATAAAACTAATCACAATTCTTATGTGAAACAAATTAATCCAATTTAATACGGAGCGATCAAAACAAGGCAGCTCCATCTAATATAATTGACGTTAAAGTTAGTAAAGAAATCATATATATATATATATATATATATATATATATATATATATATATATAACATTTAGAAATTAGATTTTTACATTTATTAATGCACCGTCCATCAACTATACAACTACATAAACATATTTGTGTGGAAAATTAAATCTACACTCAAAATATAAAATATAGATTGTAAACTTTCCATGGAAAGTACAATTTTTTTTTCTAGTTGTAATGAAACAAAAGTGGAAGGTGACGTGTTACAAAATATATGAAAAGATCTTAATTTTTTCTTAAAAAGGTTTAATAAATGATTAATCAGTTTCGATTCACTAGTTTTCTTAATACTACTTTTTAAATAAAACTATTTCAATTTGAATAAATTGGCATTTTTTTACATTTTCGGTGCTACATATGTTTTTTAAAAAGTCTACCAGAAAGCTCATATAATATTCACTACTCAAAAAATCCATATTTTCTGTCAATTATTTTTGAATATTTTTTGTAGAAAATATTTGTAAATTTTGTTATGAATTTTTTTTTAAGGAAATAATTGCCAATTTGTTTGCAAAATATATTGTATAAAAAACTTTTCACAATAAGGTCGGTAAGAAATACTTACAAATTTTATCATTTTATAAGTAATAATTACCTACGAAAGTGTCAATTAAAATTCTTAACAAAAATAGCAGAAAAAAGTCTTTTTTTACAAATATTTTTTAACAAATTTGCAGGAAAAATTATATATATATATATATATATATATATATATATATATATATATAAACTTGATAATTCATATATTTCCATTGTAATAAAAATGGTTACGAAACTAACTCTTTTAGTAATGTTTACCAAAAGTGATATGATTTCTTTAAAAAATGAGATGCAAATGCTAATATAGATTTTCCTTAACTGAAATTAAACAAATCCAACCAATTAGAACAAATCCAATTGGTATTGTTCTACAATGGCTTAAAGATTAATACCATTTAATATATTTTTTTCAAAATAATTAGGGAAGTAATATTATTTTGTTTAAATTAAATTAAATTTGATTAAATTGTTATTTCCTTAAAACTTTACTAAAATTATATCATTCATAATCGTTTTAAAATATTAGAAAACGAATAAAAAATATAATTTTAAAGTGATGATATATAGTCAATACGATCTATAAATTAGAAGAAAAAAAACAAGTAGTACCAAAAATAAAGAATCTAAATTTGGTTGGGAGACTATACATTCATTTCTAACAAAACCAGGTTTTAAATGATCTAACATTATGGTTTACAATTAGATCTTACGCAACGTTTTTAAATGCATGATTATTAGAAATTAAAAACAATTTGCAAAATGTAGGTTATTTTAGAACAAAAAAAAAATAGTATTTAGAAGTGACAAGAGTTTGCACCAATGGCAAACGTCAAAACTCTTTCTTTAAAACGATGAATCCAATAAAAAGATATGATCTAGATTCAATGTTTTGCAATAAATTCATAATTTTTCGTATTATAGTTTCAATGAAATAAAATTAGAATATAATTAAACCTTTTGTAAAATTAGAAGAACATTAAATTCTTCCTATATATATTAATGAAACAAGTTGATAACGATTGAAAAACCTGTTCGTGTGTGTATATAAAGAGGGTTGTGAAGGTAGGTGACAAACTCAACCTTCGCAACAAACCCTAATTACAGTGTTGTTTTTTTTTTCTTCTATCTTTCAATGCAAGTTGAGGTAAAGGAATCATGGGTCGTCGGAAAATTGAGATTGTGAGAGTGAAGAACCCCAACAGGAGACAAATAACGTTTTCAAAGCGTCGAACAGGGTTGTTCAAGAAAGCGAATGAGTTGTCCATCATGTGTGGTGCAAAGATTGCCATTGTCGTGTTCTCTCCGGGGAACAAACCCTACTCGTTTTCCCACCCAGGAGTTCATGTTGTTGCTACTGAATTTCTTCAGCAAGATCTCAGATCAAACCAACTCCAAAGAGGACCCTCTTTTGATGTTTATAGGAATCACCACTTCAATCTGCAACTTCTCGATGTGATGAGACAGTTGGCTGAGGAAGAAAGTAAAAGTTCAATGCTTGATGAAGCTATCGATCATGGCAGAGGGACCCAACTCTCTGAACTTCGAAAATTTCACACTTCTCTTTCTGATATCAATTCAAAAGTTAAAAGTGAGATCGAGGCTGCAGAAACCATGATACTCTTGTCACAGGAAGGAGTAGAATTTCCTGTTACAACAAGAAACGAGAATATAAGTGACAAATTTCTGTGATGTATATATCATGCAAACCCTAATATTTTATTGTTGTATATTCATCCGATAAGGGGAAGATAAGGTTGTTTTTTATTGTCTAATGGTCTGTATCAATAAATTAGATTGAAACCAAACTTGTCTGAATCAAATCAAGGTGAAAAAGTATTATTTAGACTTATTTTTGTTGAAACTAAAAATAATATGTTAAATAATTTTCTTGCTTCTTTCGATCACTTTTGTTGTCTTATACTATGTTGATTAATGGGTTTGTAGATTTTGCTTAATTTTTTCCAAAATACTTTGTTAGTGAATCAAGCATAATTGGGTACATTGATGTTAGTAAAATGTTCCGAAATCTCTTAAAGCATGTACCTCTGATTTTGATATTAGAACTCATGGATAACAAAATTACAATATCCCAAAACTTTAGTTATCTACTCATTGAGAAAAACGATAGTCAAAACCAAAATAAAAGTTGTTAATTTTGAACACCGTTATTGAATTTAAGCAAAATATAAAATTTGATATATATATATATATATATATATATATATATATATATATATATATATATGAGAGTTTTCTTGTAAATTTGTTAAAAATATTTGCAAGCAAAGATATTTTCTTGTTATTTTTTCCAAAAATTATAATTGGCAAGTAATTCTTTCGTAGGTAATTATTTTCTTAGAAAATTATAAAATTCGCAAGTATTTCCTACAAAATTTGTTACGAAAAGTATTTTATACAAAATATTTTGCAAAAAAATTGGTAGCAATTTCTTGCATAAATTTTTTCATAACAAAATTTATAAGTATTTCCTACCATAAAAATTTCAAAACAAAATTAACAAGAAATATGAGTTTTTTTAGTAGTGGTGATAGACCGAAGAGATATTCAAGTGCTTGTTGTGGATTCTGCATATGTCTTTTGTGCTTTTACCTTTTCTTTGCAGAATCATCTTGTTGGAAACTTGAGAAGGTTAAAGGGATCAAAATCATTTGTTTCTTGGAATGTTCTGGAAAACAAGTTAAACAAGAAAGTGTCGAGTTGTCAAAGTAGTTTTTGCAATAAGGACATAAATATTCCTCTATTTTTGTAAACAATCCTATAAGAGAAATAAGTGTCTTGATGATCGATAGTTTCAAAATTTTTGTAAACGAATTGCGGAACCAAAACCCAAATAATGTTAGAATTTTTCATCTTGGTGAAATGTTTGGCAGAAAAGGTGCAAGCATGTTCCTAGTGTAACATGATTAATGTATGGGATATATATGGTTTTCATGTTGTTTATGCGATCATTAAGGCACTAGCTAAGTTTCGGCATTACTTACTTGGTCACAAGTTTGTCATCAAAACTAACCAAGAAAGTCCTAAAGATTTGTTAGAACAACAACTGAAAACACTGGAGCAACAACAATGGTACCTAACTTTATGGGCTTTGATTTCACAATTCAGTTTAAACCAGGTCGTGACAATGTTGCTACAGATGCCTTATCACGTAGCTTTATGTTGGCATGGTCTGCACCCTTAATATATTGAAGCCTTTATATCATAAATGTGTAGCACACCAAAACAAGTTTCAATAATATGATGTGAAGGATGGCTTGTTGTTTTGGAAAGGACGAATTATGTTACCCCATCAAGAGGACCTCATTCGCGAAGTTTTATTGGAGTTTCATTCCTCCAAAACCGGGGTTCATGTAGGAGTAGCTAGGACTATAGCTAGAATCAGTGTCCAATTTTCTTGGCCCGGTATGCAACAACACATTCATAGCTTTGTACGCGAATGTCAAATCTGTCAACAAGCCAAAGATCATGCGTTACCCGCCGACTTACTTCAACCTTTGCAAATTCCTAACCATAATTGGGATGATATCTCCATGGATTTCATCACCAATTTACCTTCCTCTCATGGTTCTCAACTATTCTAGTGGTGGTTGATAAACTCTCTAAATTTGGGCACTTCATCCCTATGAAATCTTATTATACTAGTATAATGCTAGCAAAGACTTTTGTCTATAACATTGTCAAACTCTATGGTATCCCAAGATCTATCGTTTTAGACTATGATAAAGTCTTTATAAGCTCCTTTGGGCAACATCTTTTCAAAGATCAAGACACTATTCTTGCAATGAGTTCTTCCTATCATCCACAATTTGATGGACAAACCGAAGCATTAAATAAAACTCTAGAGATGTATCTTCAATGCCTTGTGTTTGAGAATCCTAAGAGTTGGTACTCTATGCTTCCCTAGGCTCAATATTGGTATAATATCTCCTTTCACCACAACATTGGAATGGCTCCATTTAAGGCTTCGTATGCCAAAGACCCTCTTGCTCTTACAAGATATGAAACACATGCAGAAGACCCCCTTTCGGTTAAGGATATCCTCCAAAATCGTGATGCTTTCTTACACCAACTTAAGGAGAATTTATCTCGGGCTTAACAATATATGAAGGTTCAAGCTAATAAACATCGCCGAGAATTACAAATCACAGTGGGTGACCTTATTTTAGTCAAATTGCAGCCATATTGTCAAACTTTAGTGGCTTTCCGGAAGAATCAAAAGTTGGGAATGCACTACTTTGGCCCCTTTGAGGTACTTCAAGAGACTGGAACAATTACTTGCAAACTCAAGCTTCCACCTACGGCCAAAATTCATCCATTATTTCACATTTCTTTACTCAAGAAATTCATTGGTCAACCTTCCCAACAATATTTACCATTGTCACTGCTTACTACTGCATTAGGGCCAACAATTCAACCATTAAGAGTTGTGGCTTTTCGCAATATCATGTGCAACACTCAATTGATTCCACAAGTCTTAATACAATGGAATTTCTTGGATGAACAAACAACGACTTGGGAGGATGTTGCTGAGATCAGAGCCCAATTTCCAAATTTCAACCTTGAGGACAAGGTTCCTTTCAATTGGGGAAGTATTCTAACATACGGTGATGAGTTGGAAAAAGAAGGAGAATTAGTTAGGCCTTTGGGACACATGGAGGAGGACCCCTTACTGGGTGGACAAAGGAGAAATTTGAGGAAAAACAAAAAGGAATAGTATATTCAAAGATTTTGTGGCATAATGAAATATGTGTGATATGATACGTGCCTTTTCCTCCTACTTTTGAGTGTCTCTCTGCTATTCTCTGTCCTTTCTTGAATATTCCTTCATCTTTTCCAGGTCCATACTCTAATGGAATTTACATCTTGCTGATGTTATTTTATAACCTTATATACCCATTATTGTTGAACCTTGACTTTCTTGAACAATAAAATTCCACTTGAATTATCATTTGTTATTTTTCTATGTGTTTTTGACTTGTGGTATTGTTGCATTGTTCGTTCTTTGTTAGCTTTATTACATGCAACTGTGAGCATTGCCATAGCACTTAGAGGAAGATGGTGGAGCTTGCTGCAGGGATAAAATGGGAATAGTAAATTTTATAGGGGTCCTGGAAGAAAAAATGGAAGTGCAGGAAGAAATGTTTTAAATTTTATTTGCAAACCCAGTTATTTGTCTTGGCCCAAAACATGACAACAGCTAATGTTGAGATATGATCATCTTTTAACAGTAATTCGCAGGTGTGATATATTTGATTATTCTAATATAAAAAAATAAAATAATAACCAAACAACGTAAATAAAACAAAATATACACGAATTAAATTTCAAAGTATAAAATGCAAAAGGCATCAAGCACATAAAACATAAAAAGCAAACATATTGAGCGTATTAAAGGAATAAAACAAACAAATAAACTAATAAAAAACTTAAGCGACTTTATCGCAAGTAGTTATTATTATCACTAATGGCGTATTACGTAAGTACTATCTTTTAAATGTGAATGATGATATGTTAGTAGATGATAATAGTGCAATGTTATTAAATTAATATATAAAATAAATTTATAAATGTTATTAAGTTAATATATAAAATAAATTTATATTTATTAAAAATAAAGTAAAATAAATAGAGAAATTTAAAAATAAAGTGAAATGAATAGAGAAATTAATTGTTGATGAATAAAATAAAAAGAAAAGATAAACAATTTTATAGAAAATAAGTAAAAATAACTATTAATTTTAAAAAATTTAATAAATAATTATATTGTAAATGGTAGAATTGATATTATGAAATACGGACATAAAAGAGAGAATCATCTTTATATATTGTTATAGATAATAACTATTTTGTTTAAAATACTAAAATAATTCAATCTCTTAAAATAAATCTGTAAACAAAATATTTATTCTAATAGTAAAAAAGGTCCTTACCATTCATGTTATAATGCACTACTGGAAATATCTACGTAACACGCATATGTATTTACCTTTTATAAGAGAATAAAAAGTAAAAACATAATTAAAGTAAAAAATTATAATAATTATTAAAATTAAAAAATATTACTAAAGTAAATATTTTAAGTTAGAAAAGTATAAATACCAAAATACTCTTAAAAATAAACATTTTTTTATTAAGTTTTATAATATTACAACCATGCACCAGAAATTTCAGATAATAAATCAGATATAGAATTTTTTATTTATAATAAAATCAATAAAGCTCCATTATTAATTATTAGAGATAGAAAATCAATGTAAAAAAGTAATTATAATAAATGAACATTGTTACTAAAATTCATAATACTATAATTACATAATTAACACTTTGCGATAATTTTTATTTATTATATAGGAAGTTTTCAAAGATATAATAAAATAATTAAAAAACATTAGTTGTGTTTACAAAGATAAGATTGGTAATAGAATTTTAAAAAAATGATTTTACTTTCATTAGTATTCATAACTATAGATAACAGGATTAGGTATGTTATAGGGCAAAGTGTAGGATCAAAGTGGTGGATAACTCAATATCTTCTAAAGAAAAGTCCAATCTTTGTGTTAATGGTGTCAATTATTTGAAGAATGTGTGATCCTACTTGGTTTTAGGATTTGCCAAACTTCTTTCCTTTACTGTTTATGGAAGAACAACTTGTGGTGTTGTGTCATTTTAAACTTCTCTAAGTTTTTACATATTTGAACTCATTGGTTGCAAGCATGAGACATCTACAACAAATGACATCATCAAATGTTTCTGATAAACATCCTTATCAGTTGTTGAAGTTGTTGAAGCCTTAGCCAAAAGTGGCTTAGGAAGTTGCTTCTTGGGAACATACAAATTCTTTTCATACTTGAGGACAATGATCAAGACCAAAATTCATGTCTCATTTCACACTTGCTCAACTTTAGGTCATGCCTTAGAACTTAACTTCTTCCCAACATTTTTTGTTGGTGGATAGCTCCTTATTTCAATTCTTTTGAAAGGCTTGAATATATAAGTCAAATCTAGTATTAACATATGCATATATTAATAATGTTTTATTTCTTGTGTAAATTCAATTTTTTCTTTCATGATTTATTACTCAACTAATATACATTAATTTGTATTATTCTAATCCTATTTATATAGTTTATCTAAGGTGAGATTTACAAAAAATCCATCCAATTAACACACGATGTGTTGTAAAATAATTATAATTTTCAGAATAAAGTTGCCATATTAAGTTATCGTTTTGAAGGATTAAAGGAATACTACTACGAAAAGAATAAAAAGAACATTTAGCGACATCTTTTGATATTGATTTTTTGACGAATGATGTAGAAAGATATGTGTATTAAATTAAATTAAGCTAGTATAAGACCAAATTTTTAAATACCTTAAAATTTATCTTTCAATTACCAAGTTATGAATATAAAAAAGAAAAAAAAAAAGACAATTTTAGTGTGTATCATATGTAGGGATGGTAATACGGCGGAACCACTGGCGGACCTTAGAAGCCCCTCTTGTCACGGTCCCGAGATTTTTTAAATTTTTCTAAAAATATTTTTTAGATTGATTTTAATTTTTTCTATAAAATAATATTTAATATTCATAAATAATAAAATAAAAAATTAAACATAATACCAAATAATAAAATTTATTGAAATACTTTTTTTTTCTTTCTCATTTTAAGTTTTTCATTGTATTGTATTCATTTTTTACTCTTATATCTTTTTTGTTTTTTATTTTAAAAAAAGAAATAGAAAGTTAAACATAAATTCATTCTCTTTGCTTTCGGTTCTCATCCGTTCTCTTTTAAGATAAAAAAAAAAGTAACTCTTTCCTTTCTCATGATATAAATCTTAGTTTGATATTTAGTTTTCTTTTTCATCTTATAAGTTTTTGGTATATTTATTTTCTTATGAATATAAAATGAAAAGTTACGTACTATATGTTTTTTCATAACCATTTCTTAAATGTGACTTGATTATTATATTTTTTTTAATAATTACATCTCTCAATTTTTGATTAGATTTTGATAAATTACTTGTTAGGCTTAATTTTTTTAGATAGGTATACTGATGAAAAATAAAATAATAGATTCATTTTATTTAAAGTGATAAAAGGAAAGATACCCTTGAAGATGAAAACAATACAAATTTACTTCTTCGCATATTTTCAAGCATGATACTAAGAATTCAATTGTTGAATTAGATAACCATTTCAATTGTTGAATTAGAGAACCATTAATATTCAAAGAATTATATGGGAAGTTTCATATTAATTATTTTGAATTATAGGCGGAATGTTTTATATTAATTCTTTGAAATTAAACATTGGGAATTGCCAAGGAAAGAGATGAAATTAGAAAAACTTATTTACAATGAGTTTCATATCTGTTCCTACAGAGAACAAATAAGATAAGTTAGGCACAGGCGTCACCTTACCATGTAGTCCGCTATCTCTTCGGTTGGCCTCTTCCTGGTCGATACATGTCAGCTTAAACCCAGGAGGGGTTACCTGCAGAAGAGTCTCCAAAGCTCAAGTAAGTCAAAGCTCTCAGGGAGTCAAATCAGTGATTAATGAATGCGTACCTTTAATTGCTGGGGTCCACGTGTATTTATAGAGCATTAATGATGTCTGACCATCTCATGGGCTAGGCCTTGACTTGGGCTCTAACTTGGGTTGTGAATGGGCCTAGGCCCTAACCCAGGCCCTTAAGGTTTATTGAACGCGGGGGCTTCTATTATGCTGAGTTCATTGGAGTGGTCGGCCTAGGCTCTAATCTTACCGGATATGTTGGAGTAGTCAGTCTAGGCCAGCTACTTGTCTTGATGGCTTATGTTGGTGATATGAGATGCAGGTTGTTCCTTTAGATGTTTAGTTTAGATTAAAACCGGTACAAGTTTAGGCTAACTCGGCCTAGGCTGGGAACTTGGCTACCTTGATATACACATTGTCTACTTATTTGGTCGAGTTTGGCTAGGTGTGGTACACCAGTCCCCCAGTCTTGTCCGATATGAGTTGTCGGTCAAGGGTGATATGTGTTGGTTGTGTTGGTATGCTAGCGGAACCGGCTAGGTGTGATACACCAGTCCCCCAGCCTTTAAGTGTGGTGAACAATGTTAAGGCTAAAAAGTGGTAACCGTTAGAGGGTAGGTGAAGAGGCGTCAGTGGTCAAATCGAAAAAGTTTTGGCGCCGTCGTTTTGAAGTGTCATATCCTTTGCAATGATGGTGTCGATTGGTCTGGGGTATTATTTTGGCGGGAAGAGTTTCGTCGTTTGGGATCATGGACTATAAATATGGGTTTGCAAACAGATGAGGGGTTACTTGTTTCATTTGTGAGAGTTCTGAATTCAGAGATCTTGTGCGCGTAAAACTGTCCGACTAGTCCTCAATTTCGACCGACATCTTCTCGTAAAAAATGAAACCAAGTATGTCTAGTAGTGGTAGCGTGTCTACGTCTAGTAGTAATGAAAGTACCGAGTCATATAGAAGTAAGGATAGACAACTTGGCGGAGAGGGTATGAGTTCTGGAGTTGTTACGAGCGGGATGCCAATGGAGGTTGTGAGGGAGGTTCGAGAGGATCCCCCCGAAGAGTTGGAGGAGAGCAACTGGCCGGCGAAAGGCGGCTATGGGTGGGTTGCTGCTGATGTTCGTAATCAATCATCTTTATTCAGATGGTCTCGTCTGTTGAACTCTTGGCTGAACTGCACACCCGTCATCTCCAAGGGTGTCAATGGAGACATTGTTTCGCTAGAGAGGGTGAGTGCCGTTGACCGGGTATGCCATGGGTAGGAGGGGGCTACCGAGAAGTTCTTCTACATGTATATGTGCCACTTTTCTCAGCTTCATGTGCGACTGCCCTTAGACGATTTCACTATGGGTGTGTTGCGGGCGTTGAATGTGGCACCTACCTAGCTACATCCTAATAGTTGGGCCTACTTGCAGGCTTTCCGCATTCTGTGCGAGTCCTTATATTTGGAGCCCACTCCCTATGCTTTCTTATATTTTTACGACACCAGACCTCGGCGGCCGGCTACTTGGCTCTCTTTGATTAGTCGCCCCAGCATCAGCAGACTGGATGCTTTCTCCCAGTCTTTCAAGCATTTCAAAGATGGGTACTTCAAGGTCATCGTCAAGGAAGGAGGAAAAACTTATTTTTTGAATGCAGACGGAAGTCCCAAGTTCCCTTTGAGTTGGACAAACAATCCTTCTCGGTATATGGACATGGGGATGGATGAATTGTCGGTTGGTGATAAGGAGGTTGTGGAGACCTTGTTGAAGTTTGTCGATAAGTTGCCCACTAAGGGCCTAGTTAGGGTTTATAATTCGGTGCACCCGATAGTAGATATCGAAGGTATCTGTTTATTACTTAAGTTGTGTTAATAATACTAAGTTGTTTTGATCCGAGTTGTGATGTATCATTGTTGGGCATATGGCGTAGTCTGGAAAGAAGAATCTGGCGCTCTTTCAAACGTTGAGGAAGGAAATGGCCGCTAAGGCCAAGGCGGCTGGGAAAGCTGATGTTCCCAACTTACAAGAATCGGTGGTAGAGGTGCACGTGCACGGCGGGACGAAAAGGAAGACTGAGCTTCCGCCTCGACCTGGGAAGGGAAAAGATGTGAAGAAGATAAGGTCGGCTCTGCTTGGAACGGCTAGCGGGGCGGGGTCAGCTAGTGGGGAGAAGGGGCCGGAAGCCGGGTTGATTGAGTTGCCGGAGATATCCGTGAGGAAGGATATTTCAATCACCCTCCCGGATACCGTTGTAAATTCTATTGACAACATGGACACGAAGCACATTGTGAGAACAATGGTCGAGTTTGGGAGCAAGGCTTTAGTTCTAAGCCGACGTGTGGGGTCGCTTTATAGGAGGGAAGTGAAGGAGGTGGGGGAGTTGCAGGGTAAGGTGGATAAACTGGAGGAGGAGAAGGCTGCATTGGAAAAGGCAAAAGAAGGTTGGGAAGCAGAGAGGAAAAGGTTGGCAACGTGGAGGGTGCGTTGCTTGGACTCTGAGGAAAAGCTGAACAAACGTATAGGGGAGTTGGAGGAGGACTATGATGATTTGAAGGACAAGTATGATGGAGCTGTCGGTGAGCTTGATGATCTGAAGAACAACATCATACAGGAGCACATCAATGGTTTTGAGAAGGGTTTGCGGCAGACGGCTTTTTTCCATCAAGATGTGGACGTGACGAACTCGAGGTTTGATGTAAATAAGGATGTTATTGATGGGAATTTGGTCCAGGAGGATGAGAGTGGGAATGAGGAGGTGCAGGAGAAAGCGGTAGAGGACGAGAAGAAAGCGGGTGATGCCGAAGAGGTGGCACCTGAGGCAGCAGAATAGGATCTTAGTTTTAATTGATTTGAAAATATTTGAGCCTATGTCTGTAATAGCCGGTACATTATGTTTCGTTGGTACACTTGCGTTTATGTTTAATGCTATTAATGTTCTGTATGTTATGTGTATGCTGAGTTTCAATGATATGTATGTATGTGTGACGCGATGATTTTGTATGTTAAGGGTGTTCGACCCAGGCCGCTTATTTGGGGTAAGGGTGGCGAACTTAAACGAATTAACAACGAGTTAAGGGTGTTCGACCCAGGCCGCTTACTTGGGGTAAGGGTGGGGAACTTAAATGAATTAACCACGAGTAAAAACATAGAGTCATAAAGTAGGGAACCCTTCTTTTTATTTATCGAATAGGGGTGCCTCGTTAAAACCTCTTTGGCTAAAACCCTCCTTAGGGAAAAAAGACCAAGTGAGGAAAAAGAGTACACCCGGGATTACAAGTATTGGTTCGATTACAACACACATTCAGCTGAAGTAGAACTTGAGGTGGGATATATTCCATGTGTTGGGAATCTCTTCCCCAGACAATTGTTCTAGGCGATAAGCTCCTCCTCTTGCATCTTCTCGTATGCGGTATGGGTCGTCCCAATTGGCGGAGAACTTGCCATCCTTCTTTCTAGCACTGCTGGCCATTCTCCATACTAGATCCCCGACGACAAATGATCGTGGGTGTAGATTTGCATTGTATTTCCTGGCAGCTCGTTGTTTGGCAGCTAGGTTGCGTATCTGGGCTTTTTCTCTGAGTTCGGGTAGGAGGTCGAGATGTAAGGCCATGTTTTGGTGGTTGTGGGTTGGGTCGTATAGTTCTCAGCGCAGGGATGGTTCGGTAATTTCTACTGGTATCATGGCGTCTGCGCCGTAGACTAAGCTGAATGAGGATTCGTTTGTTGATGATTGGGGGGTGCATCTGTAAGCCCATAGTACTTCTATTAACTCTTCAGGCCATCGGCCTTTGACGGTATCCAACCTCTTGCGCAGCTCTACGAGGATGACTTTATTTGCTGCCTTTGCTTGCCCATTGGTTTGTGGATGTTCTACAGAGCTTGTGATGTGCTTGATGCCTAGGCCGCTGTAGAATTTGGCTAATTCCTTGTTGATGAATTGTCGGCCATTGTCTGTGATAATGGTATGTGGTACACCATATCTGCATATAATGTCCTTCCACACGAATTGCTGGACTTGCTGGGCCGTGATAGTGGTTAACGGCTTGGCTTCGATCCATTTGGTAAAATAATCGATGGCTACAATTAGGAATTTTACTTGCCCCTTGCCGGGTGAGAAGGGGCCGAGGATGTCCATTCCCCATTTAGCGAATGGCCATGGGGATAGTATGTGATGTAGTTGTTCCTGTTTCTGATGAATAAGGTTGCCATGTTTCTGACATGGCTTGCACTTCCTGACATGATACTGGCAGTCTGCTTCTATAGTGGGCCAGAAGTATCCGGCTTTGAGAACTCTTGTAGCCATGGTGCGTGCACCGGAGTGATAGCCACAAATTCCTTCATGTAGCTCTTTGATGATATATTGGGCTTGCTCTGCTGTGATACACTTAAGTAGGGGTTGACCGTATCCGCGTTTGTAGAGGTCATCGCCTATCATGGTGTACCTGACGGCTTTAGCCAGCCAAGTTTTGTCCGCGTCGAAGAGGGGGGGGGTTACCGGTTTTGAGGTATTGAATGTAGGGGGTGGTCCAGTTTTGGGTTTGGGAGCGGGTGACGTTGTTATCCGGGGTGTGGGTTAAGTTTTGGCAAGTGTGTGTGATGGAAGGTGTGGATAGTGTTTGCTATAGTAGGGATCAATTACGATTTTTGAGCTTGGTGTTGGCCCATTTGGAAAGGATGTCGGCCTTGACGTTGTCGGTTCTAGGGATGTGTTCGACGTGGACTTGTTCGAAAGCAGATTGAATAACTGCACGGACCAGATGGTAATATTGTAGAAGGATGGGGTCTTTGATCTGAAACTCGTCATTTAGATGACCTACAGTGAGTTTGGAGTCGGTTTTGCACGTTAACTTCTTGACGCCGACTTGACGGGCTAGGGAAAGGCTGGCGAGGATGGCTTCGTATTCGACTTGGTTATTTGACGTTCTGAAAGCAAAGTGAAGGGATTTTTCGATGAGGATGTCGTTGGGGCCTTCTAAGACGATGTCGGGGCCGACACCCCTTGGATTTGAGGAGCCGTCTACATGAAGCGTCCACTGGTCCTCAATGGGTGTTTGTTGTAGGTCGTTGACGAAGTCTAAAAGACACTAGGCTTTGATGGGGCCGTGGGGTTCATAATGGATGTTGAATTCTGACAGTTCCACGACCCATGATGACATGCGTCCGGCTAGATCTGGTTTTTGTAATATTTTTTGGATTGGATAATCGGTCTTAACGGTTATGGTATGGTTTTGGAAATACAGGCGAAGGCGGCGTGCTATGTGGACCAAAGATAGGGCTAGTCTTTAGGGCTACGACCCCTGTATCGTCTTATGCTTTCTTACTCTACACTCTTTGTTAGAATTGTATCTAGTTTATGTTGGCATCATGGTGTGCCCAGGTTGTAGGGGTTGTGTCAAGGACTCCAAGACTACGATACTATGCTTTTATCGCGTGACGTTTCCTTTAATTTCGTTTAATAATTAAATGGGACGTTACACTCATATGAAAAGAAAATGTACAATAAATAAAAATATTAAAAAATAATAGAAATATTCACATGTGAAATATAAAAATATTTAATTGAGATACATCATTTGAACATAATTGCATAAAAGTTATGATAAGACCAAAAATATTTTGGAGATGCAAATGAATTTCATGACAAGCCAAACAATAAAAAAATGTGTGTAGTATATATATATATATATATATATATATATATATATATATATATATATATATATATATATATTACTTAATAGATGATGATTGTTTCTTAATAACCATTTCCCAACAAGTGCATAGTATTATCAACAAGTGTCGTATCTACATGATTTAACAAGTATATTGATAGTTAACTTTGGGTTTTTGGAATAAAAAAGAGTATATGTAAATATAGATAGTAGTAATTATATAGATTGCATGGAGTAGGGACTATGATTTGACATCATCTCACCTTCTACTACACCACTACCATCTTGTTTACTTACTATGCAACTCATTCAATGTCCTGGGAGTACTCTTTCTATGTAGATCTAGATTCATCCCAGAATTACTTAAACCCAAGGACTTCAAACCTAGTGCAATTCCTCAACTCCTAGTAGATGAATCACTGCTTTAATGTGCAAGATTCGTTGAAGGAATCCTTGCTTTCACAACATCCCCTCTAGGTACCACGAAAGCACTATTAGAGGTATGATGATTTGATTGGACCATAGTTTGAGCCTAGTTTCCCAACTCAATCCAAACCAGTTAAATAAATGATTGATCAAGTCATCATTAAGCATAAATCAAACCATAAATAATTGAATGAAAGCAAAGATAAATACCCCCAAGTAGAAGTGTATAGACTCAGAATTGATTATATCAAACCTAGACACAAGGGAGTTTAGCTACTCATAGAATATTACAATGGAATTCCAGCCACATTTACACATAGGATTTACACTAAGAGCATCTCCCTCGAGCCTCACAAATCCTATTCTCTTACTGCTACATTTCTAACACTTCACTCATGCCTAGAATGAAAACATGAGGTCTTCACAAGTTGGGTTCCTTCTCAACTAAGTCCCTTGTTCTGGTACTTAGCACTTAACCTTTCTTTCTTATGAGGGTTTTCTTGGTTGCTCAACCTTATGGATTTGTGCTTAAAATTTCCTTGCAAAGAAGGTTTCCTCATGAGGCTAAGCTCCAATTTGTTGGGCTCAACCAAAAAGTCAAAATATGTTGTTTTTTTTTTTACTTCCATGGCTCAACACCAGTGATTATGGCTCAGCTACATACTTGATATTTTCTCTTATATTCACTACAAAACAACAAAATATCATTACAATTCATAAAACTCTAACTCTTAATACCTCATTCTGTATCTTAAGCATAAGGAGGTTTGTTTCATACATAAATAAAATCATTTAATACATGATAAGTGTCAATTTCAAATGGAAAATTTACTTATTCTTGACACTTATCACCACATCCCATTTTATCTCTTTTTTTTGCCCTCAAGAAAAGTAGAACAAGACAGAATGGCAAAATAATGAGTTTCATAGGTTGTCAAAGAATTAGTTTCAACGTGTTGAATGCAAGTAAGGAAATAACAAAAGAATCCATCCATTCTTGAACAAATACCAATGCATAGGAGTTCATAGTTTTGGAACCAACATCAATTTTCACTAATGTTTTTCAATCTGGTTTATACTAAATGCACTCCCCAACTTAAGTATCTTTACACTCCAAACAACCTTGCAAGCTTTCACTTGATTTTGTATCTCATATTGAAGCACTATCTACACACGATAAGCATGGATCACTAAGGTCTTTCTTGAGCTTGTAACTTGGCTAGACTGTGAAAGAACTTTGTTTTACAAGACAAGCAAGAGTCACTGATAAAAAGAGTTAAAACAACAAATACATATCACGAGTCCTTTAGCCTTATCTATCTTAGCTTTATTTTACTGCCCTTTTTTTATGGATTTCAATTCTGATGCAGTTTTTTTTTCTTTTCGTCTTTGTGTTTTGCACCAAAGTTATTTTTCTCATTCCTTTGGACTGCATTTTTCTTGAGCAGTTTCTTCAATTAGCATTCATCCTTGCCTTTTATTCCAGCACACATGTTGTTTTTGTCCTTCTTATAAATGAGAAAAGGTGGGATATTTCCTTTTGTGGGCTAAGGTGTGCATTGTAAGGTTAAGGTTCAAAAAAGGATATTAATATTCAATTCGATGTAGGCTAATTGGCTATATTAAACAAAGAACATGTCTTAATTATTTCCATGTTTTTTCACGTGTTTGACAATTTTCAGAGAATTGAAACAAAACTAGTGACACCTCGAGGTGTTTTCACTCAGCTCTCAATTTAGTGTTTGATTGTTGTTCTCAATAGTTAGGTGCACTCATCCATGTTGATTTTTTAAACTATGATCCCACTAGCATAGGATTCCCAAAGTTTTTCCTACTCTTCCGCATATCCAAAATCTAATTATTCTCATAGTTCTTGTTCCAACCAAAAGTCAAGAAAAAATTTGTATGCATTTTCAAATGATGTTAGTTGCCCAAAATGTCTATGTATATACTTATGCACTAATTAAAAGCAAAGACAGAAATTAAAAACTGCAATTAAAGATAGAAATTAAAATACGCAAAAATTTAAAAGGAGTTGGTGGTTTCAATCTTCCTTTACATCAAGATCTTCTGTTTAACTCCTAGACCGAACCACCTTGTCAAAGAAATTATCATCTTTAAATTGAGAGGCATAAGCATCCCCCTCCTCTGTCATACCTTTCATTCTTTGACTACTTGGCCAACTTCAATATTGGCAAATTGATTGGCCAAATTCAGTACTAGAAAATTAATTGGCCAGCTTCAGTATTGGCAATTTGTGTTTCTGGTTCAAATCCTTGACTTGTTTAGCCATTTTCAGTATTGGCTAATTGTGTCTTTTAAGTGTTAGTCAAGGATTCAAATCCCCCTTAGTCCAATCCCTTTGTTTAGCCAAACTTCATAAAATATTTCAAGGTGAGCTTAGGGATATTTGTGATATTTTCTGGAAAAATAAATTGTGAAGAATAAGGTTAAGAAATGCAGGTTTAGTCTCTACTCCATTTGCTACAGGTGAAATGAAAAATTTGGAAAACGTTTTAGGTCATAGGTGCATGGCAAAACATCTTTAAAGCACAAGGCCCAAACTCCCCAAAAGCCTCTAATGACTATTCTGACATCTCCTTTATCTGTTAGATCACTCATCTCACTTGTTGGAAGAGCTTTACTTCAATCTTGAGAACTATATTATTCAACTTATTAATTTTAATTTGTTCATGTATTTTTGTTGTTGCATGATTTGTGTTTCGTTTATAATCACATTCAAACTCTAAGTAACATGATTTCAAACATGTATTTCGCATATATTTTTAAGTTAATTTAAAACTATTTAAATAAATTTAATAAAAATATGTTAATTTTAGTAAGAATATCAACATAAGATTTATATAAAAAGTAAATTGTCTCAATTTAAATAGGGACAATATTGCTTCATTTTTACAAAAATTGGAACTAAATTACAACTGAAAACAAATATAAGGACCAAATTAAGACTTTGTCCACGTGGCACAATTGTGAAGTGACATGTGTAAGAAAATTAAAAAAACATTAAAAAAATAAATAAATCACAAATTGACACGTGACATTGACTTTAACACCGTTAGTCAAAACTAACAACAAACTGAATCATCTTTTAAAAAAATATGACCAAATTAAGACAAAAAAAAACTGAAAGACCAATATGATATTTCTTGACAAAAACAATGATCAAAAGAGTAATTTAACCAAAGAAAGAAGAGTGAGGGAACATCTGAAACACATAAAGAAACTTTTTGTCGTAATTGAAATTGTAAAGCCCACTTATATTTATGCCTTACTTTAAAGGGCCATTTCAAATCTTATGGGCCTAAGGCTGGCCCAGAGGATAAAACCAAACCCTAATTTGTCCTAACACTCTCACTCTCACTCATTCACAGAATTACAGCCGTCTCTCTCAACTACGCCAAAAGAACTCTGCTAAGGTTTTGCTTCCTCGCCTCGAACAAGTCCGCTCAAAGCTCAGTATTATTTTCTGCTCCATGTAAGTGATTCTCAATCTCATACCTTTACTCCCTAAAGCTCATTTTTCGTATTCCTCCATTTAGGGTTCCATAATAACTTTGTTCTTCTATTGTCCCACTGTTCTTCCAGTTTCTAAGTCTATCTATCAAGCTGCTGTGCTCCGTGGTTCAGTGTTGAAGCCTCGTATAACCTCTTTCCAGGTACGGGAAGTTAGGGTTTTTGTGAAATCGTTGACATCCATGTTTGCTTATTTATTTTTCGTGTGATTTAATGATCTATATACTATTCTGAGTTGGTGAAATGTATTATTGCGTTGTTTGGCTTGGTTTGGGTCTGTTATGCGAGTGAACACTGGGTGAGGACTGATAATCTCGCCCAAGCAAGCTTGCTTCGCCTAGGCGAGATGAGCAGGGGCTCGCCCAGGTATTTTTGCGCGAAGGGTCGCCCAGGCGACCAGCTCAATTTGAGCGAGCGAGCATCTCGCCCAGGCAAGGAGGGTCTCGCCTAAGCGAGATAGCGCAGAGGCCACTGTTCCAGTGTTTCGAACCCTCGCCTAGGCGAAGAGAGCTCGCCTGAGCGAGACTCCTTGGCCTGAGCGAGAGGCTGAGCGAGAGTGTGACCTAGTTTGGCACTTCTTTTCGTTTTTGGATGTTTGGCGTGTAATTAAGGGGATTACTGTATGATGGCATGATGGGGATGAGTATACATGATTTGGGGAGGTTTACATGTGGTAAATTGTGAGTTTGGCATGATCTTTATGTGAATTATACATGAGGGGTTGGATATATATGTGGTCACAAATTTGGCATGAACAACAATGAACATTGAGGATTGGTAACCCAGTGGCATGGTAATGGTATGGGAGGAGACACTTTTCTCAGGGTTGGTAATAACGAGTTGGTACTGGTTCAACATGTGATAAATGAGTGTTGGTTATGGATGTTAGTATGAAGTTTCTATGCATGATATATGTGTTTATTTCTTGGCTGTCTGTATATGTTGGTACGTAATCCCTTGGAGTCTCTAGGTGAGGCTTCAGGGTGGTGCTTCAGTGGTCGGGACGTAATTCCATGGCTCTTGTTAGTGGGTGTCTATGGTGGTGCCCCATCTGTATGGTCTGGTAAGGATTCAAGGTAAGGTTGCATCCTGATACTCTAAGGAGTCAGTTAGTCTCACTTAGAGCGGACTGACTCTTGTGGTGAGAGTAGCAGTGGTGAGAGTAGCAGGAGGCCTGAAACTCATTAAGGGCTAACCTTGTGTGTGGGGGAATTGATTCATTGTAACACTTGTAACACATAGCTCGGAGGTGAGCAGAGGTATCCACCACAAGTGCAAGCATCCGCTGAATCCGACCAGATGAGTCGAGTCGAGTCTTAGTGTATTGGTTTGAGAGTCATAGTATGCTTGGGTGAATCGTTGATCATCAACTTTTATTGTTGTGTGTTCTGCTGTGTGGTACTCTCTTTTGCGATGATCATCAACTTGTTGATGTGAGCAGATGCGAGGAACACCCGTGCTCAACAAGGAGGCGATGGTTCCGCTGCTATGTCTTTGAATTGACTTCTGTCTTTGGGCTCTTCATTTCGGGCTAAGGCCCATGTATTGTTTTCCCTATGGAATTGCTTAAGTATTTATCACTCTCTTGCTTTACTTGGTACCTGGCATCGTGGTGTGCCACTTTTATTCGTCCTTTAAGTTTGGGATATCTGTATAAGTGACGTCATACTCTTTTATTCTCGCTTCTTATCTTTTTCAGTATGACATATCATTTATTTAATTTTATTAAATAAATGGAGTGTTACAGAAATTACATGTTTTTTTATTGACAAATATTAGTTGTTATTATTTTATTAGTGGGAGGAATCGAGTGTATAACCTCTTCCACCCTTTTTCCAAAACTCTTCAAACCCATTTTATAACTTCTAAATATTAAATTATTATGCTCAAAATATTTTTTACAATAATGTTAATTGTTTTTAATATCTAATATAAAAAACAAATACGATATTCCTTTCTCTGTATACGTAAAATAATTAAAAATGTTATTTGTTGACTATGATTGTTTTATTAAATCTTATTATATAATTAAAATTATTTATGAAGTAAAGTATGTAGGTAAATTATATATATATATATATATATATATATATATATATATATATATTTTTATTTTGGTGTATACATTTCTGTCCTCAATTTTATCTTTTAATAAATTATCTTTTCTTCACATTAAAACAACTATTTTGTCATTTTTACCCATTAAGTAATCGTTTTATTAGATTTAATGTTTCGTTCATTTAATTTTTCTTTTAAACTAATTATTTTTAAACTAAAATAAGTATTTTGATGAAAATAAATTTTTACAAAATAAATAAAAAAATATTTTTAAATAAAACTTAAAAATTATTTTATTTATTTTAAAATTAAAAAAAGTGAACACATGCGTATGTCTTTTTACTAGTATATATAAATGAAGTTTTTGAGAAATAAAATTGATTAATTAGAGACTAATTTATAGATAAATTTTTTTATAGCCAAAATTCAAAACCTTAGTAGCTCATTTTGGAGACCAAACTTATAACTCAATTATGATTTTTTTTATAATAGTAATTATTTTAGTAACCAATAATTTTTAATTTCGTAATTTAATATCTATATTTATCATTGTATTATAATTAATTATTTATTATCACTAAAATTAATATATAAATTGGTTTCTATAATAATTGATTATTTTTGTCAGTAAGATGTGTTACCTATAGGATTTTGCTTGTAGTGTTAATTAAATTATTTCAAATCATTCTAAAAGAATTCAATGATAATTTAGATGTATATATATATATATATATATATATATATATATATATATATATATATATATATATTATATATATAATATTTTTTATTATTAAATAAAATTAATCAAATTTTAATATCTATAAATTTATTATAAATAATAATAAATATACATTTCAGCCTCATAAAAATTAGCATTTGCATGGGTAAAAAGACACTCCAATTCATTAGGCAATCACTTAAGTAAATTGAGTAATGGGTAAGAGATGAGATTAGGGTCACGGTGGAAAGTTTTTATGTGGGATTTACTTAGATGAGAAGTATAAATACTCTGTCAATCAAGAAACAAAAGAATCCAAGAAGAGGAGGTGCAGACGTTGTTGCACTCTGTCAAGATTGCGTGTATCTCGTATTGTATACAACTTTATCAGGTTTAGCTGATTCTGAGTAGCAATGTAGTCTCTACACATTGTGAGATGCTGCAGTTTTACTTTACAAAATTTACAACAACTATTTCTTACAATTATTTTTAAATAAAAATTTAAAATTTTTGAGTAGTATGTTTATCTGTGTACTCAAATAACTATCTAAAATATTTGTTCATAAAATAATTTTTAATTATTAATAAAATTATAATATCTTAGATAAATATTAACCTCCATTCCTCAACTAAAAAAAATTAAGAGAATGAATAATATAAATTTTAAGAGTTGGAATAAGTGTTAAAAATATTTATAAATGAATAAATACTTGACAAAAAAACAAATATAGAAAATATTTTTTTTAAAAGATCTCATGTCGGTGTATGGTGATAATAACAACGTGAGTTATCTATTCTTAACATGAAAGACCTATATATTTCATTAACTCATGCTATGCTTGTGATCATAAATGTATTAAAATATCTCATACACATATTTTATTAAATATATCTCATGCTATGCTTGTGACCATAAATGTATTTAGATATCTCACACATATTTTATTAAATATATATCATGTTATACTCATGACCATAAGTGTATTCAATCTAGTATTTGTAAGAGATATAATATATTTATTATATTAATTTAAGTTTTTAAAAATATAATTACAGTTTAATATCAGTATTTTATTTAATAAAATTAAATAATAACATTTAATATCAGTATTTTATTTTATAAAGTTAAATATTAACATTTTGGTTATTGTTATAACAAAAATGTATTTAAATTATTTACATATAATTTTAATAGCATATATTCTTTATAATTATTATAAAAATATATTAAGATCGAGTTAATTAAAAAGGAAAGATTACTAAAGAAATTATGTTCTATATACTTATTTTGAAAGTATATTAAAATTGAGTTAATTAAAAAGAATAGATCACTAAAAACCAAAAATTAGACAATGGAAAAAATAAAAAGTAAATAGTCTAAAATTTAGCCAAACGAAAAAAAAAAACATTTTAGCCATCAACGATATTGATATTGGTTATTAAATAGGTAAAATTTATCACAAACACTCTTAGCCACTAAATTAACAGTTGTCGTGCTTTTGGAATATAATTTGGAGATGGTTATTGTATAGTCCATAATTTCAATTCCTTTGATTTTAAATTTCAAATGAAAATTCAATCTCATTGGAGGTGGTTTATTGTATAGTCCATAATTTCAATTCCAGAGTAAATATTTAAATATAATGGTAATTAAGCAATAATCAGTGCAATGAAAATTAAAATAAAAAAAAGATAAATATTACATGATATACGAAAGAAAAAAATTGTTCCATTTGAAAGTCAGATAAATACTCTTGGCCAGAACATCATAGTGCACGCTGAGCCAAATACTGTCCATTTTCCTGCATGTTCATCATGAAATTATCATTATCAACTAGAGGAACTTACAATGCATCCGAGATCAATTGAGATGAACACGTTCTATCTAAATACCCTAAACAATTTGGACCGAATATTATACACCAAATGCGGGTAGTCAATTTTTAATGATCTAATCTACATTGATTTTAGATTCAAATAATTGGATCATATTTTCGATCTGAATCTATTTTTTCAGCAAAATTAGTTTGGATTTTTTTAAAATCTAGATCTAAATATTTGGATCAAGATTTAAAAATCCAAATATTTGAATCAAGATTTAAATTCAATCCAAATATTTGGATCAAGATCTAAATTCAATCCAAATATTTGGATCAAGTTCAAAATCCATAATCCATATTTTATAAAAGAAATTAAATTGAATTTTAAAAAACTTGTATCTTTAGGGCCGACACGATACAATTTGGCTAGAGGTGTCAATTTGACCCAGTCCACAAGATTAGATCCTGACCCACGTGGGATAGGGACAAAAAAGCCCACAGGACAAAAAAGTCCCTCATTAAAGAAGCTCACAAGACCAAAAACCACACAAAAGCCTTGTGGGTTAAGGCTCGTCCATGGGCTTTCTTCATAAAAATGAAAAACAATATTATTTTTTAAAATGTATTATTAAACTTTCCGTCATCGGCTCAGGGTACACAGGTTTAGGACCCCCAGGTTGTCAGGTCGGGCCAAGCCAACCCGTCCAAGTCGTCGAGTCGACCCGGTCTGTCTAACTTGTCCTGCCAACCCGACACAGTCAAGTCATCGTACTGGCCCAAATCGACACGGTTGGGTTGTCGAGCCCGCTTGGCCCGTTAGGGTTCCCAAGCCTGCCCAGCCCGTCCAAGTTGTCAGGTCGACTCAACCTATCTGGGTCGTCGGGCCGACTCAGCCTATTTGGGTCATCGGGCCGACTCAACCTGTCCGGGTCACCAAGCCGACTTAGCCTGTCCTAGTCGTAGGCCCGTCTGGGTCGTCAGACTTGTAAGACCCGGGAAAATTAAATAAATTAATAAGTATTTATTTAATAAATGTGATAGCGGGAATCCCTAAGTTATTTAATGTGGAGAGAAAAGACAAGGAATAATGGTAGTTGAAGTGGTAGAGCATGTTGATAGTGTGGGGAGGACTTGGGTTTGAGTCTTGTGAATTTCATTTGTGGGTTATTTTTATTATTTAGTTATTTTGCATACAAGCATGGTTGTGGGATAAAGAGGTTATAAGGCATGGTGCGCGTGAAATGTCAAGAAACATGGAAGGGCTGGAAGACCATCTCATAATGGTTATTGAATGACAATTAAACCCCATTTCAATGCATTTTCGTTTCTTGCAATAAACCACAATTAAGGGATCACTAAGAGGGATAAAGTGTGTTTTGAAGGATGCTTTTGGTTAGGGAAGTTGTCATTTCCTGTTTTAATGATATTATGTGCAATTGCGTTATATATATTGATGCATGAAAGTCTTCTCCTGAACCAAATTCTTGTATCGTTTAACTTATTGATGTTTGTTGTATGTGCTTTTAGAGAGAGTATGTGTGTGCTTGTGGTTTCCATTGTATGAAGTTGTCTTTGTGAACTCATCGTTGCTATAATTATTATGATTCTTCTTAATGCCTTGACGTGATGTTTAAAGTTTTTCTTCTATATACAACACACTTATGATTATTATTTACTATTATTATATTACTATTATTTTTATTATTTTATTATTATTATTATTATTATTATTATTATTATTATTATTATTTTATTATTTTTATTATTATATCATTATTTTATTTTAACGATGATTTTATCATCATTATTATTGTTTTATTATTATTGCTTTATTTTATTATTATGTTTTATCTTATTAGTATTACTATATTATTATTATTTTTTTTTTATTTTATTTATTATTATTATTTTTTTATAGTGTCGTATTATTATTATAATTATAATTTTTTATATTATTATTATTATTTAATATTATTATTATTATCATTTATATTATTATTTATTTATATTATCATTTTTTATTTATATTATTTATTATTATTATTATTAATTTCATTTTATTTTATTTTATAATTATTTTTATTAGTATTATTATTTTATTTTATTTTACTATTATTTTATTATTATTATTTTTTTTATTGATGATTTTATTATCATTATTGTTTTATTATTATTGTGTTATTTTATCATTGTTATTATTTTATTATTATTATTTTATTAATATTACTGTTTTATTATTATTGTTTCATCTTATTTTATTATTATTATTTTTATTTTTAAATTTTTTTTATTATTATTATAATTATTATAATTATTTATATTATTATTATTTTTATTACTATTTTTATTTTTTATTATTTTTACTATTATTATTATTATTTTCATTTAACTTAATTTATAATTATCTTTATTAATATTATTCTTTTATTTTATTTTTTTATTTTACTATTATTTTATTATTATTGTTATTATTATCATTGGTTTTATTTTATTTATGATTTTATTATCATTATCATTTCTTTATTTTATTATTATTTATTTTATCTTATTAGTATTATTGTTTTATTATTATTGCTTTATTTTATTATTATTATTATTTTGTTATTATTGTTTTAACTTATTAATATTATTGTTTTATTATTATTATTTCATTTTATTTTATTTTATTATTGTTTTCATTATTTGTTTTTTATTTTTATTGTTTTGTTTTATTATTATTATTATTATTATTATTATTGTTGTTGTTGTTGTTGCTATTGTTGTTATTTTTATTATTATCATTATTATTGTTTTATTGTCTGTGCAATATTTTGGATCAATGATGATATATTCTTTCTGCTTTTGTATATTGTTTGGTTGTTTAGGATTGTGTTGGACTATGATCCAGTCATGTGATTATGATTGGATAAGCATATTTCATGTTATGGATTGTATGTATAGTGCTTGGGGTTCTTTGGAACTTGCTTCAAAGTGCCAAAAAACCAGTAGCAGTGACGCTAGTGTGCCGAAAACCAGAGAAGCTTGGAACGGATAGCGCTTAGCAAAAAATGTGATCCCGCCAAGCAGAAAACATCTGGTAGAGGCTTTGGAAAGCGTATGGCGCCTAGTAGCGTGAGGTGTCTGCCAAGCGGTCTGGATCCAAGTTCCGCCTAGCCATGTGAAAGGTGCACCAGGCAGTTTTGGGTGCAGAGTTGGATCGCGAGGAGGATTCCTGTACCGTTTTGGATGGAGGTCATGAGACGATGCTTTGCTGGGGGCCTAGTTACGAGTGCTACTTGTATTAGGGTAACACGTGGCCACTCGAGGTTGTAGCCTGATGATTTTGGAAGTCCAGTGGACTGTGCGAGATCATGACTCGTACGTCGAGGTTCCGGAAGATTGCCTTCTTCAGTGTAACTGATTGAGTTTGGTAGTTTGGGGACAACTACAGACTGCAGTTTGTTTTGGGGAACCCCACTTGGTGTCACGGATTATGGCCGTGGCAATTTATTCCCACATGTGGACTATTAGGTGGTGACCTGTAGTCGGAGGGGCGAGTAGACACTCGTGCAACAAAGATCGATCAGTGTACTCATCAAAGGGTGTAGAATCAAGATGCGTCCAACATAAGGTTTGGGAGTTGAGGATTGAGGATTGGGGTGCTAACCTGGGTCATAGTTTGAATTGCTTTATTACTTATGTTGTATTTATCTTTCTTGTATTTGAGCTCATTCTATTTGTGTGTGTTTCGTGATGATCATGTAACTTGTTACATGGGAGCAAATTGTGGATGCATGTGAGCACGTGGGTGCTTAGATTCAGAGTGGGGTTAGCTATGGGAGTTTTTACTAGTTTTCTTCATGAACTATTTTGTAATGAATATTATGAACAATTAATCTTTGTAATAATTGAACGCCGTATGGATTTTATAATTGGCACGTTGAAATAAAGTTTTAAAATTTCCCGCGTTTTAGGAAAAGGAATTATCATAAATGCGATTTTATACTTATATCCCTATTTTAATTATTTAAATTAGTAATATCCGACTGGGATGTTACAAGACTCGCCTGGCTCATCAGGGTCGTCGGGCCGACTCAACCTGTCTGGGTCGTCGGGCACGGCCCGTCCAAGTCGTTAGGCCGACTCCGCCTGTCTGCATCATCGGGTTGGCTTAGTGTGTCTAAGTCATCAGCTTCGTCCAAGTAGTCGGGCTCGCTCGACCCATTAGGGTCGTCAGGCCTGACCGACTCGTCTGAGTCATCGGACTTGCCTAGCCCGTTCATGTCTTTGGGCCCGCCCAGCCTTTTAGGGTTGTCGGGGCTACCCGGTCCGTACATGTCGTCAGGCACAACCGGTCCGAGTCTAGATTTAGTCTAGTCCATCTCAACCTTTAGCCTAACCCAACTAAAAATTTAAATTGAAAGTTTAGTTTGGATTTTTTGGATTATCCATATTTGAAAATCTTCATTTAGATAATGGATATCAATCCATAAAATATATAAAATGTAGATTAGATTAAAATTCAGATCCATTAAAATGGATTTTAAATGGATTGGATCAGAGCAAAAGTAGATCGGATGAAAAAAATTAGATTTTTTGCCTACCCCTAGTACCAACCATTCATATGATTAAAGGATGAAACAGAAAAGTCACAACATTAACGATATCTCCTCATATCCTATTGAAAAACCACTTCTATTTATGACTATAAAACAGGGCAAGCATATAAAAACTGATAACAATACAAAACCTACAAATTAAAATAATTGATAACAATACCCTTGGTCAAACAAAGAGATCGTTAACAATGTTCAAAAGCATATCACAGATCCAAAATACATAGAATCATTTCCTTCCCATCAATAATTTGGTACTGTTTTATTCGTAGTACTCATTACTAAATAGCTTGCTCCCACTTTGTTATTTGTTATTCTACTTAATCATGATTTCTATTTTTCAAATAAGGACGCCCTCTAATTCTTAAAGCCAAAATATATGTGCCTCTGTAGCAATTGCAGAATACTATCGTTCTTCAAATTAGAAAATTAGATTGGCTCTATAACTAGATAATGTAGTAAGCATAGTGTAAAAAATTGTTGATATCTAGAGAAGTTCACATAGCTTGCCTCCTATAGAGTATAGACCAAGAAAAAGGAGAAGGAAATGTAGTACATGGCATAACTTAATTAGTGAGGAATGAATAAATCCGTAAAATAATTTCACATCCTGTTAGGGATCATGATCTTCCATGATGATATTCGAATAGAAGAACAAGATGATGATAACATATGGAAGCAACAGAGAACAAAAAGAGAATCTGTGAAGGTGAAAATGTATTGTATTGATTAAAGTTGAATTGATACAGAGGGGAGATAAAACTCCTTTATATAAGAGCAAAGATAAAGAAACAAAAAAATTAACTCTACGTCATACACAAGGAAAAGGTGGCACGTGTAAAGCAAGAGGCAAAGAAAAAAACAGAGAACTTCTACACTAAACTCTAATTAAAATCCTTGTAAGCTGGCAATACAAGTTGTATATGCCAAGCTTGGAGTTGAGTTTTAAGAATAAACCAGGAGGGAGAACCTTTGTAAGGATGTTAGAAGGTTGGTGATTGGTCTTGACCGGAAGTAGATTCACTAATCCTTGTTGAATCTTCTCTCTAATGGTGTGACAATCTATCTCCAAGTACTTTGTATGCTCATGGAAAATAAATTGTTAGCTATTTTTATTGTTGAAGCATTGTCACAGAAAATCATAGCATAAGATAGACAAACCACTAGAACTCACAAACAGTTTGAGATAAGGCCCGATACCCAGATTCAAAAGAACTTCTGGATATGGTATTCTGCTTCTTTGATCTCCAATTGATGTTTCCAAGTGATAACGTTGTTTTCTACCTTTTATTGGTGTTAAGTTTCACGAATAAAATCAACTCATCCATAGTTTTTATCTTGTTTAATCCTCAAGTTTATGTTATTTTTGCATTGTTTTGTATTTTAGTTGTTTTATGCTTTTTTACTTCTAATCTCTATTATGAGTGTGTCAAATAAAACAATAGGAAGCTATTCTGGTGGAGGAAAATAAGCTGAAACTCAAGGAAGCATGATTGGACAAGAAAGATTGACTTTTAGACAAATACCCATATCGAGGGGCGCTAAAATCAAGCACAACACTGCAACACATGGAGAAATGACTCACCTATAGGTATATACTTCCTTGAACCACCCCTGGAAGGCCAAAAAACGACAATTGGGCACCAGGATGACTCGTTGGGTAAGTTGGTGGCTCGCTAGGCTAAAATGACAAACCAAAATTGCAGTATTTGAGTCGTTGGGCGAAAATATGGCTCGCCCAACAAGTTACATGTCGGAGAGCGTCGATTTTAGGCCTCGCTGGCCGAGAATATCAACCCCTATACGTGAATATGGTTATTTAATCATGTTTCTACGAGTGTTTTTGGGGATTCCTCATTTTTCACGAATAAAAACACCTTGGGTGCTTGGGAGAGGCTCTAGGAGGCTATTAGGGGTGTTGGGAAACTATCCCTTATCCTTCTTAGGTTTCCTTCTTCATCCATGGAGGTTTTACCCCTTTTAGGTTGGAGAGGATGATGGGCTACAAAATTGGAGATGGAGATGCGAATGAGAGGCGCAATTGGAGCATAGAGCAGTATTCAAGAACCTTGGGAGATGGATTGTTTCTACTTTATGGTTCTAATTTCTTCCATATTCTTCAATTTTGTAAAACCCTAGGTTCTCCACCATGCAGAGCAATTTCTATTTGTTGAGATTAGATGTAAAACATTAAATTCTTATGTAAAACTACATTGTTAATATATATATATATATATATATATATATATATATATATATATATATATATAATATATATATATATATGTGTGTGTGTGTGTGTGTTTGTGTGTGTGTGTGTGTGCGCTTGATGTGGATTGTTCCCATGCTTGATTTATGATTCTTGAGGTGTTGGAAAAAATCTTTAGAATCTAGACCTTATAAATACCTAATGGATGCTTGTATCTAGGAACAGAACTTGGTTCATTAGTAATCTTAGACTCTTGAAACTAATGCATGATTTCACTTGTTGAGGATTCAAGGAATTGAAACTTGATAAGTGATCATAGGCTCACAAGCTCTAGGAATAAGATTTGAGTTTTCTTGTGAATTGATTTTAACATGAATATGGAATTGGGATCATTTAGAATGTATGAGAATGAAGTGGTTGAAGTCTAATCTTTACAAATTGTAAATACACTGTTAATTTCTTGTTGCACACCAATTATTTGATAAAATACAAAAAGAGTTTCTTAGTGTTTTTGTGAACTTTGTGTCTAATTGAGTCGTGAATTGCGAGAGTTGTCATATGTTGCACATGTCCCTTGGGAGAGAACAATGAAATACTTAATACTTGCTATGTGTGACCGGTGCACTTGCCGTGTTGGTTTTTCACTAACAAGTTTTTGAATCGACGCTCATAGACTTGTAACTCGTTGGACGAGTCATATTTTTGCTCAGCGATTTCAAAATACCCTTGATAGACCTATAGGTGTCTATGCAACCTTTTGAGTCAGCAATTTTGCCTTCCATATTGTGTATAAATAATGAATGATCAACAAAAGATGATTTGAAATTATGTTTTAGAAGGAATGAGGTAAGTTGAGCATACCATTGAGGGCTAGCTTGGCACAAACCATAGAGATTTATACAAAAGACAAACTTGTATGGGCTTTGTATTGGGTAGTCCAAGGGGAATATCTATAACAATGGTTTCATTTAGCTCCTCGTGTAGAAAAGCATTGTTTGACATCCAATTCAGTCAACTTCCAATTTCTAATAATAGTAATGGCAAGAATAAAACGTATTGTGGCAATCTTCGCAATTGGTGCAAATGTGTCATGGAAATCTAAACCTTCAAGTTGTGTGAATCCCTTTGCTACCAAGCGCGCTTTTTATCTTTTTATAGATCCGTCAACTTTGTGCTTTAATTTGTAAATTCATTTGCATCCCACAATATTGTTATTAGCTGGAAGATCAACAATGGTTCATGTTTTGTTATGGTTAACGGCTGTTAGTTCTTCATCCATGGCATTCTTCCGGTTGATATCTTGAACAAATTCTTTGTATGTTTTAGGCTTATGATTGTTGTCAATGCTAATAGTAACATTCTTAAAACGAGTTGACAGTGTAGACAAAGATATATATGATTGGATAGGGTATTTAGTTGTCTTTATACAAGCTAAATTTGTATGGTAATCCTTAAGATGTGTAGGAATGTTCTTAGTTCTAGTGAACTTCCTTTGAGGTATTTCAGAATAGATGGTTTGTTTAGTAGAAATATTGTTATTAGGTTGTTCATATTTGTCATAATTTTCAATATGATCACCAGAATCAAAAACAGAATTACATGGCTCATTAATAGAGAGACAAATATTAGCATTAGTGGTGGTATGATTAATGTTGTAACAATTAGGAAATACATCCTCATAGAATAAAACATTACGAGAAACTTTAATAGCATGGATTTTCAGATAAAAAAACAATATAACCTTTTGTGTGAGGAGGAAAACAAAGGCAGATTCCAGATCTGGCATGTGGCTCAAAGTTAGATCTCTTACCAGATATATAGTTTGCTTGTAACACAAGCAGCCAAAATCTTTAAGACTTCTAAAATTAAATGAATTATTGTATAGCTTTTCGTAAGGAATACAATTTTTGAGAAAATGAGTAAGGGTAACATTGATAAGAAAAACAACATGAACAATCGCATATGACCAAAAACACGTAGAAATCTTTGATTGGAAAATTAAAGCTCTAGTGACATTTAATAAGTGTTGGTGTTTTCTTTCAGCTATTCCATTTTGTTCTAGGGTTTCCGCACAACTAGTCTGGCAAACTATTCCTTTAAAGTTAAAGAAATCATTCATCTTAAATTCATGACCATTATCACTTGTAATGATTTTGATTTTGGTCTAAAACTGGTTCTTAGCATAGTTAACAAAATTGATTAAGTGCATTCTTGTTTCAAATTTGTTACACATAAGATAAACCTAAGTGAATCTACTTGAATCATTTACGATAGTTAAAAAATAGCGATGACCATGAAAAGAAGGTGTGGGTGATGGACTGAGATATCCACATGAATGATATCAAAACATTTATCTGCAAAAGATTCATTATTCGAGAATGAAAGTTTCTTTTGCTTTCACATGTGGCAAACACCACAATGTTCTTTTCTAGAATCTATGTAATTGTATTGACTTTGCAGGATATCAAGCCTCTTATCAGACAACTGGCCAAGTCTTTTATGCCAAACATTATTATCCTTATCACTTGAAACAAAACTAACAAAATTTTTACAATTAGAAAGAACGTATAAGCCTTCATGAAATCTAACTGAACCAATCTTGTTATTCATTTGATCCTGAATAAAACAACCAGCATTAGTAAAAATAACATGCAACTTCAAATCATGAATGAGCTTGGAATTAGAGATCAGATTATAATGAAAATCACGTATGAGGAGAATATTATGCAGAGTAATTTCACTTATTAGTTTTACAATTCCTTTGTGGGTAGCAGCCACACATAAAACACTGGGTAGGTTGACTTTAATGTTAATTATTTTCTCATATGAATCAAAATGCTTAAGGCTTACACTAACATGATCAGTGGCCCCTGATTTCGAAATCCAACTATTGGTATGCCTAAATATGCTATTAGGAAAATTATTACCTGGACAAATAATATTTGATGAAATATTGCCAATGTGAATAGTTTTTTTAGAAACGTCAACTTCATTTCCAAGTTTGATTAGCGACATTAAAATTTGATATTGTTGTCGTGTAAGCCTAACCTCTTGATCTTCTTCATCATTCTTGAGATCATTACTTTTGGTTTTAGCGTTGAACAACCTATGAACCAGAGGAAATTCGTGCTTCTTGTAGCACACATCCATAGTATGACCAACTCTTCCTTATTGAGTACACATGCGCTTACTCCCTTTGTTATTTGGAAATTCATTCTTTTTGTAGCACGTTGATTCAACATGACCATTCTTTCCACAAGAATTGTAGGTTGAGGTAGTGGTGTTAACAATGACAACAATTTTGGTATCAATATTGGTTAGCACCACATTACTCCCTATTAGTTGCCTCTCTTGTTGCATAATGTACAATTTTTTTTCCAAAATAGATGGGAAGGGATCCATTAACAACACATGCGACTTAATATTTCCATATTGATCATTCAATCCCCTCAAAAATTATATTGCACGATCTTTAGTTTTTCTGTGAACAATTGAATTAGAAACTTTGCAAGAACCTTTACAACTACAAATGGGATTTGGTTGAAAGTTTTCCAGTCATCCCAAATGATTCTTAATTTTGTAAAATACTCCCTTACAGTGCTATCTCCTTGCCTTAACTATGCCGCATCCACTTGAAGATCTGATATACGAAGAAGATCTCCTTGAAAGAAGCATGTTCTTATATTCTTCCAAATATATTCAGCATTCTCCATCCATCAAATGCTTTGTCTGATCTGTGGAGAAATCATATGCATAATCCATTATACGACCATATTATTGCATCTTTTCTAGGCATCATACGTGGGATCAGTCTTCTCAAGTTCAATGGCAGATACATCAACGAACTGTAATTTGTTCTTAGCGCTTAACGTAGTGAGTACAAATCTGTTCCAAGAATGATAATTGTTGGGATCCAACACGGGAGATACGAGAACAACAACATAACTCTTCCCAAGATGTAAGTAAAGAAAACTATCACTTAATAAAAAAGCTTTCTCGTTCTTTTATTCTTTAGCCAAGATAAAGAAAGAAAGAAAAAAAGGGGAAGAAAAAAAAACGAACAAAGAAAGAAACAATAAAAGAACAAGAGCCAAGATAAAAGATCAGAGTGAACTAGGTACAATAGAGCTCTTCAATTGAAGAGCTCTTATACCATGTTCGGGATCATGATCTTCCATAATGATATTCGAACAGGAGAAAAAGAAGATGATAATAGATGGAAGCAACAGAGAACATAAAGAGAATCTATAAAGGTGAAAAGGTATTGTATTGATTAAAGTTGGATTAATACAAATGGGAGATAAAACTCCTTTATATAAGAGCAAAGATAAAGAAATGGAAAAGATAACTCAACTTAAGGCACAAGGAAAAGCTAGCACGTGTAAATCAAGAGGCAAAAAAAAAAATAGAGAACGTCTAAACTAAACTCTAAGACAACCACATCAATCTAAAATCTATGCCATTTATATCAACATAAAGTATAATTGAATAATCTATTATTACTCAAACTAGCAAGTTGCATGTATTTGCATCTTGATATTTTGTCTAATCTAAGTAATCAATTAAGGAAAAGTGTTTTTTTACTTGAACGTCAATAGATTGGTGACGAATGTTAAGAGATTCTCTTAGGGTCTTGTTTGAACGGAAACTATGTTGTATGCGCGTTCCAGCAACAACCATTTTCCTTTCCTTATTGTTTTGAAAGGCATGTTAATGTTGTAGGGATAAAGTAAAATTAACCTTAGATTATAGACACAAAAAGGGGAAAGAAACTAACCAAAAACAAAATACAAAATTAAATCGAAATTCAACCAAATTAACCATTCAAAAAGCAAAATTTAAGTTACATGTAACGATGACGATAACTAGGTAAAGTGTTACTTATCAAAGCCTGACCATAACGAGAAGTGCGCCAACAACGACGAGCAGAACACTACAATGAAGAAGGCAACCATAAAGAGGTAATGAATAGTTGCCTCGAAGAAGCCTAATGACAATGAGAGGGGGTTTTGCGTTTTTATAAAAGAGGGAAGTGAAATGTTGCATTTTTAAGTTTTTGCGTTTTAGTGTCTTTCTATTTTCATAGAGATAGGTTTTAGTTTTTTGCATTCAAAAATAATATAGTTACCGAAACATATTCGATCGCTAATTAGCCACCAAAATTTCTTCAGTCGTTATTGAACCAACAAAACAAATTCAGTTGCTACAAAATCATTTTAATTCAGCAGTTAAATCGAACAATTTATTTTACTTTTCATAGCCACCGATTTAGCGACTGAATCTTTGTCACTAATGTTTTCGGTCATTATTTCAATCGCTATACAAACTAATTTCACTAACAAGACATTTGGTTGTTGTTTCGGTGGCTAATTGAGATCGATTGAAATTGGTGACTATTTTAGTCACAATTTGTGACTGCATTATTTTGGTGGTTGCACGATGAAGCTGTTGTGTGTGCAGATATGCTTGAGAAAGAAGAAGATGATGTGAAAGCTCCTGGTTTGTCAAATTTGAAAGTGGATGATTGTGACACATTGTAGCTCCTGGTTGGGTAGACTGTTGTTGCTAGGATAAGTTTCTCTAGCGATAATTTCATACACGAACATTGGCTAATATTGATGTAAAGTGTGTTATGATCATACACAGGCATTGGTTAGTATTGGTGCAGGGTATATGAAGTTTATAAGTAGCTCGTCTCCTGGCCTTGTTACTTGATGAGCAGCTCGTCTTCTGACCTGACTGCTTTCTGAAAATGATTAGGTCTTAAGTTATGCTTGAAAATAGGCTGATACACAAATTATTCTATTTTTATATTTAGATAAAATGTATGTTCATGATGTCAATTTACTTGCATAAATCCAAACAATACATACTTTTATATACGAATCATAAAATTAAAAAATACATACTTTTATATACTAATCATAATTATTTTTTTAAAAAATATAGTGACTTAATTTTTTATGCCCTTAAAATTTTATTTTTCACTCTTTCTGTAAGATAGTCAAAGCCCAAACTTCATTTTCATATTGAGTCACTCACCCTTCACATAAACTACACATTCTTACCATTTTTTTTATGTACGGTGAACAAAGTACAACCCATTAGAACAAAAACCACCTATATGAATTACATACATAAAACAAAACAATTTATATGCAAAAACACTCCAAAAATTTCTATTTCTTTACAATGTGGCTAATAAACTCTTGTTAATCATGTCAAAATTCAATGGGGATGAAAAAAACAACATGAAAGAGGCTATAATTTGAATTAATCTTGTCATTTTTTCTATGAGTTTTGGTTTAATTATACTCTCTTATGTCCTTAATTATTATAGAAGATATTGTTGGTCTCTTGCATTTTATTATTTCCATACAACTTCATATACTAGTTAGTCTATTGAATTTGTTTCACCTATTATTGTTAAGTAACATAAAAGGAAACATAGTGAATGTAGATCCACTCTTGGTTCACTTTTCGCTTTGTGGTTCTGTTTTTGAGAAATTCCAAGTGTTTTGTATCATTTTACTGTTTTACTTGTAGCCTCTAACAAGTACATATGGTGATGCATGTAAGGTGTGAGCAAGGGACCAATGGCCAAACGAATACTTTCTGCCATGCGAGTTTAAAAGGAAATGTACCTTGATTTTATTATGTGCATAGGAGATGATAGGTCTAATGAAGACATGTTTGAGATGATCACCATGTCATTGGGTGGGCCGATGATTTTGATTTGTGCATAAGAGATGATAGGTTTGATGAAGACATGTTTAGGATCATTTAAGGAGTGTGTAGAACAATGATTATAGTTATATATTTTCAACATTATGTATTTTTTATATATTTACATTGTAGTTTGTAATTGATGTATTTTATCTTAAATCATCAATAAAATTAATTATGGTTAATTTTTGTGTACTAATTTATGGTTAATTTTTGTGTACTAATTTATATATTTTATTTATTTTTTATTATAATTTTTCTTAATTAAATTAAGAAATTATAAATGCAGGTGGGTAATTATAAAAAAAAATGCAAATAAAGGAGGTTTCAAACCTCCATAAAATAGGCAAGAATAAACGAAAAAATAAATAAATTATAAGAGACACATAGATAACGCTTGTTGAATCAAATGATATCTATAAGAGCATTGATAGATAACACCTTCTTGAGGATACATAGACAGTGCTTGTTGAGCCAAATGTTGTCTATAAAGTGTCATTAGATAGCGCTTTTTTATAAGCGTTGTCTACTAATAGACATCGCTCCAATAGACAACGCTTGAAAAGCACTATCTATTAGCAAAAAAAAAATGCTATCTATTGACAATTATGGCATAGTGTATGTTGTATGCGCGTTCCAACAACAATCATTTCCCTTTCCTTATTGTTTTGAAAGGCATGCTAATGTTTTAGGGATTGTAAGACCCGTAGGATTTAATTAATTAAATAAATAATTAATTAATAAATTGCGGGTGGGGAAATAATTATGACATTAAATTATGGTTGGTATGATGTGGAAAAGTGCTAGCTCATGTGGTTGAGAGTACTTTGATTGTGTGAGAGGACTTGCGTTTGAGTCCTATGTATGCTAACTTTTGGATGTTATTGTTTTATTATTTAAATCTATGTAATCATGTTTTGGTATAATATGATAATTGAATTATGATTGCTAGCATGAAATATGAATTGGTTAAATGGTTTGATATTGATTTGGAAATTACATGGTTATGGGTTCAAGCCTTAGAGAACTTACATTAAACATTATTTTTGGCATTTTTGGATTTGGCTTGAATATAAAAAGGTTGAAAGGAAACCCTAGTGGTATGGCAGAGGGGTGGCTGGAAAATAGCCATAATGAATTGGTAAATGACATTAAACACCACTTAATAGTAAATTTTCGTTCTAAGGCATTTAGCTAGTTTTTAGGCACACTTTAAAAGGTAAAACTAGGTTAATAGCTAAGGTTTGGCAAGCTGGAAAATATACCCAGAGAGAGAGCACGAAAATCTGAGAGTTAGTGAGGTTTGAGAGGGATTTTTGGGACTGAATTGTGAGAAGGCTAAGGAGACCATTGGCGTAGGGAGAAATTCTAATCATCAAGCTTTAAGCGAAGGAAAACCAGGTTAGGGGAGCTGAACCAGCTTCTTTTTATGTATTTACTTATTCTGTATGGAAGCATGAACCATTGGGAGTGTATATATGTTAAATTTTTGTGGAATTGCACGTTTCTGGAAAATTTCCAGAAACCGCCTGGCGGGCTGTTCATAGCCACCAGGCGGCATATGTGGCAGTGTAGTGAAATTCTAGGTTCCCTGAGGAACCGCCTGGCAGTGAATCCCGGTACCGCCAGGCGCCATAAACCTGCAACCCAGTTCCTGGGTTTTTCGATGAACTGTCTGGCGGTGATGAATACCCGCCAAGCGACGCGAGTGGAATTGGCTCGATTTTGGTGTTCTGTGTGTTTTGGAATGATTCTGATCGGGGAAAAATGTAGTTCCACCGAATGATTGATGAATTGAGTCATTATATTGTAGAAATCCATAGGGTCGAGTGCCAATATGATGAAGTGCTATGAAATCCCTGTTTGATTGAACGTTGTGGTATCCTGTGGTATGATTCAATGCGAAATGTTATGAATTGCAGTAGAAATTGATGATTAATGTGGCTAGGTTTTGGGGTTACTCTGAATGTGGTTGGAATCTGAATGGAGAATGAAGAGAATTAGCAAAGTAGGATAAGTGGTAGGGGCACGGGTTCTGGAAAATAACCTGGAGTTGGCAGATGGAGTGTACCGCTTGGCGGCACGTAGCTTGCCGCCAGGCGCCGACGCGGAAGTTACCATGCTGCGTTGACGAAATGAATGTGGAGGGGTTGGGTAGTTGATTTGGAAAGAATTAGTTCATTGGGAGGAAATTGGGGTCGTGAAACTAATAGGTCATGAGTTGTTCTATTTACATTGCGGTCAAGCATGTTGGGATAGGTCATATGAATATTTGAACACAAGAATTGTCAATAACCAGGAGAAAGCTTAAGTCTGGGTTAATCAGAAGGTATGGTTTTGATGGCTGAGTTGATTGTTATAGCAAGTATAAGAATTTAATATGTTAGGGGCATGGGAGGATGCGTTGGTATAACATATATGTAAGCCTTGAAAAGAGAACCTGTGAGCAAGGTATTAAGTAGTGAACTGTTAGTGCTTAGAGTGATGAACAGAATACTTAAATCGGTATTAGCAACTCTGTTAAGCTTGGGGTTTCAGGTACGACTCATAATAAAGTTTTAGAATAGGGATTGTTGGGATTGAGGACATAGATGGTTAACGTACATTGTTGTTGGCTGAATTATTGAGAAATAATATAGTATGATTATATCGTAAGCTTTACATTTAGTACCAGAAACCTATTAGTATTTGAGAAAAATCTGAGATAGAGAACATAAACCAGAAGTGATTGTTGTACTGATACAGCGCCCGGCGAGAGGGAACGGCTCCGCCAGGCGGTAGAGAGGGAATCAGAGAGTACCTGATAGCGCAGCGCCTGGCGGTCGGGTCTGTGGCGCCAGGCGATATCTATCCAACAGTGAGCCACTGTTATGTGGGTGCCTGGCGGTGAGGTTAATACCGCCAGGCGGTACCTACAGCGAGATGAATTTTTAAGGCGCTGTGCACTTGGCGGTACGCGACACTCGCCAGGCGGTCTGGGAGCTGGCAGTGCCTAGCGACACATGTCCCCCGCCAGGCGATTTATACTGCTGCAGCTTGGAATTGTGGTTTCGTCCTTGTGATCTACAAGGCGTCTAGTGGTGCTTTAAAGGTGGGATTGCTAGTGTTCCTTGAGTTGTGGCTCAGGATAAGGGTTAAGCACGTGGTATTCCTTGAGTTGTGGCTCGGAATAACATCCCTTGAGTTGTGGCTCGGGATGGCGGATGAACACGAGGAACCCTTGAGTTGTGGCTCGGGTTGGTGAGTGTTGCTAGTGTGAGACCAGTACGGATGGGTCCAGATAGATTGTCCTCCTCAGTTGTTGGCTGACGAGTTTGGTAGTCTTGGGACGATACAGACTATGTTCGTATATGGGAACTCTACCTGGCGTTACGATGTATGATCCGTAGCATGTTTTCCCGCATGTGCTCTATTGGTTGTGGCTAATAGGTATGGCAGCAAGTCACCTTGAAGTAATTCATTAGACGATGTAGAACACGAATAATCTGATTGGGGGTCAGATGGTAAGAATTAAAGAATGGAACAATGTGAGATGTTTAAGTTATGTATAGTTACATATGGTTATATGCATATATATATATATATATATATATATATATATATATCTGTAACTTTATGTATATGTTTTATCTGTTAGGCTCACCCTATCTGCGTGTGTTTGGCGATGATTGTGTATGCGGTACACGGGAGCAGATGTTGTTGATGCAGGTGGCTCAAGTGAAGCTTAGTCGCGGAGAGGGGTTCGACTTAGGGAATTTCTTATGTTTATTTATTGCTTTTGAAAACAGTTGTAAACCCTGATGGGTGATTTTATAACATTGTTCTTTTAGTTTTGGAACGGATGATTATGAACTTTACTTGTTCCTTTAATAAATTTTAAATTTTCCCGCGTTTTGGGAAAATGATGTATTATTAAATGCGCTGTATTTAATTATTTCTTTTATTTTATTTATAAATCCGTAATATCCTGATGGGATGTTACAGGGATCAAGTAAAATTAACCTTAGATTATAGACACAAAAAACGAAAAGCAACTAACCAAAAACAAAAAACAAAATTAAATCAAAATTCAACCAAATTAACCATTCAAAAACGAAAATTTAAGTTACATGTCAATACCAACGATGGTGATAACCAGGTAGAGTGTTACTTATCAAAGCCTGACCATAACGAGAAGTGTGCCAACGACGACGAGTGGAACACTATAGTGAAGAAGGCAACCAAAAAGAGGCAATGAATAGTTGTCTCGAAGAAGCCTAATGACGATGAGAGGGGGACCACGATGAAGAAGCGACCATGGTGACGACAACCATGTTGATAGCGACCACTGTGATGGCGACCAAGAAGAGGGACGATGTTGAGCCTTTGTGTTTTCTGCACTTAAGTTTTCGAAGGAGGGAAATGAAATGTTATGTTTCTCTTTATAAAGGAGGGAAGTGAAATGTTGCATTTTTAAGTCTTTGTGTTTTAGTGTCTTTCTATTTTCATAGAGAGAAGTTTTAGTTTTTTGCATTCAAAAATAATATAGCTACCGAAACTTATTCGGTCGCTAATTTGCCATCGAAATTTCCTCAGTCGTTATTCAGCCAACAAAACAAATTCAGTTGCTACAAAATCATTCTAATTCAGCGATTAAATCGAACAATTTATTTTACTTTTCATAGCCATCGATTTAGCGATTGAATCTTTGTCACTAATGTTTTCAGTCGTTATTTCAGTCGTTATACGAACTAATTTCACTAAGAAGACATTTGGTCGCTGTTTCGGTGGCTAATTGAGATCAATTGAAATTGGTGGCTATTTTAGTCACAATTTGTGACTGCATTATTTTGGTGGTTGTGCAGTGAAGGCTGTTGTGTTTGCATGTTTGCTTGAGAAAGAAGAAGATGACGTGAAAGCTCCTGGTTTGTCAAATTTGAAAGTGGATGATTGTGACACATTGTAGCTCCTGGTTGGGTAGATTGTGATTGCTAGGATGAGTTTCTCTAGTGATAATTTTATGCACGAACATTGGCTAATATTGATGTAAGGTGTGTTGTGATTATACACGGGCATTGGTTATATGAAGTTTATGAGTAGCTTGTCTCATGGCCTTGTTACTTGATGAGCAGCTCGTCTTCTGACCTGACTACTTTCTGAAAATGATTAGGTCTTAAGTTCTGCTTGGAAATAGGTCGTTACACAAATTATTCTATTTTTATATTTGGATAAAATGTATGTTGATGATGTCAATTCAATCTATATTTTGTTAAGACAATTTACTCGCATAAATCCAAACAACACATACTTTTATGGGTTAAATATGTTTTTGATCCCTTAACTTTCAGTGAATTTTAGAATTAGTCCATTTCAAAACTTTGGACCAATTTAATCATTCATCTTTCGAAATACGTGGATTCAGTCTTTTTAATCAAATTTTGTTAAGTTTATTTGACATTTTAAGTGTGTTTCATAATAGTATTTGACTTAACATTAAAATAAAAATGTGTCAAACAGTATAAACAACTCAAGTACAATCTTAAAATGCGTACGAAACATCAAATAAACCTGACAAAATTTGATTAAAAGGACTAAATCCACGTATTTCGAAAGATGAAGGACTAAATTGGTTCAAAATTTCAAAATGGACTAATTCCAAAATTCACTAAAAATTAAGGGATCAAAAACATATTTAACCCTACTTTTATATACTAATCATAAAATTTAAAAAAAAAAATAGTGACTTAATTTTTTATGCCCTTAAAAATTTATTTTTCACTCTTTCTGTAAGATAGTCAAAGCCCAAACTTCATTTTCATATTGAGTCACTCACCCTTCACATAAACTACACATTCTTACCAGTTTTTTTTTTTTTTTTTTTATGTACGGTGAACAAAGTACAACCCATTAGCACAAAAACCACCTATATGAATGACATACATAAAACAAAACAATTTATATGCAAAAACACTCACAAAATTTCTAGTTCTTTACAATGTGGCTAATAAACTCTTGTTAATCATGTCAAAATTTAATGGGGATGAAAAAAACAACATGAAACGAGGTCATAATTTGAATTAATTTATAAAATAAATAACAGTGAAAATTTCTACACAACAACATAGACTTTTATTCAAACCCTTCCAATACATATTAATTAGGTAGTTGTGAGTCATTACATAAAGTTAACAGTCAACACAAATAAATGAGCTAATAAATGTGAAACTGTTTCAGTTTAACTACTAGATTCTAGTTAACTCATAATTATAAATATTCAGAGAGAGAAAAATTATTGCTCAAATTATTCAACTCTATATTTTAATAAGATTGATCTCATTCATACACATAGACACATAGAGAGATATAGATAGAAAGAAAGAGACTAGTTGTAGGATCTGCAAAAGAGAAACTTAGCATGTGGCATGTGAGTTCCCATTTTTGCAATAAATAACATCTTCCACTATTGTGCGTATTGTTGACTGAGAAGTGAAGAAAAAGGAGCAAATATAATCAAAACTAACAGAAGATGATACAATCATTAATATCACAGAAAAATAAATGCTGTCATGTGAATCGTATCAGAGAGCACTAATTGCTTTAGCTTCTTTTTCCTTGCGCATGGAGTTTAGCTACTTTTCTTCGCTCTGCAATCATTGTTGAGGAAAATAATGCAGAGAAAAGGACAAACAGCATTCTTAAAAATATATTCTGGTTTGAAAATTTTATACTTGCAATCCATGTTCCGACGAAGAAAAGATTATGAATATGACTTGTTCTTTGAGAACGTGATGGTTTAGCTTGTGACAGATACCATTTCTACGTAGAGATACCATGTGCTTTAGGCGCGATTCAAGGACATGCAACACAATTCTCTGCCCTATACGGATTCAAATCATACTGTCACAGTTTTTATTTTTTAAATCATAACAGTCACAGTTTTTCTTTAAAAATCTAGGATTCATGTAGCTTCTTATTGGAGATCACATGATTACTGGTGATAAAATGATTTTAGAGTATATAAATCAAACATCACTTTATAAGGTGATAGTGTAAAATTGAGTTAGGTTTAAAGTTCACTTCTTAACATAATATTAAAATCATAGATCAAAGTATATCCTGACAAATTTGTTGTTTGTTTGGTTTTTTGTTATCAGACTATCCATTAATGTCTAGTCTTATGCTCGAGATGTATATATACTTCGACGTGAGGAGATGTGTTGGAAATCTCATATCAACAAAAAATAAGACAATTTTGTAATAGATAGAGTTGAGTTAAATTTAACATTTTTACCGATCTTCTTAATAATTACCTTGATATTAATTATTAGATCCAGGACTTGATTAAAAATTACACTTGATAATCAAATACATTTTTTTAAACTTAAAAGAACGTTACAATCGAAATATTGATCCATTTAACCTATATAATGAGAAAACTGATATTGTTTGCAACGAACAAATATTCTCTTGCACATTAAAAAGAATATTGATACACTTAATTTTTAAACAATAGGAATATACTTTATTCTCTTGGATAGTAGTAAAGAAGTAAAGAATTGAAGTAATCTATGTTTTTTTTTTATAAAACATATTAATGTTCCAATATCAAGTTTTTGTATATAATATAGTGTAACTAACCACATTTAAGATACTATGTATTTTAAAACATAGAAAGTTATTATTATTTTGGTCTTAATATTACTTTACTAAAATAAAGAAATGTTTATAACTTATATTTACTGAATAAATTAAGACCATTAATAGATTGAAAGATGTTGATAAAGTACCCTAGTTAGAAGAATGAATAAATATAATGGTGAGGTAAACAAATAAAATGAAAAATCCTATTTAATTTCACTATTTACAAAAAAAAGAATGTACATATATAATGTTTGAAATATAACCCTAGTCTCGACAATATGAAATGAATATAGTTAATAGTCTGTTTTAACTTAATCACTCATTTGAAAGTTAAAATTTAATGAATGTCATAATATTATCCAACCTAAGTTCACAAATGAACCTCCCCCAAAAACATTCTATATTGCATTATATTGTTGATTAAATTTGCATGAAAATATATTACTCAGATTTAGCTGGCTGCAATCAACTATGGATTAATTATGGTTAGGCATATATTAATGTTGATCTGCATAACCACTTTAATATATACCTATAATACAACTAATTAATTAATGTAGATATGCATGTTATATATATAATAACCATTCTCACCCTATTTTCTGGTCAAAATAAGATAAGCTTTATTAGTCATATGGAAAGGCATGGCATAACCTATTTTTCATGACAACTCAAAGGCATGACTGGCACTTCATACACTAAAGGAAGAAATATCATTGGTATTCATTTCTTCATTATAAATTATAAACTTATTATTTAATTGAAGAATAACAGAGGATTGACCATGTTTCATAGAATAAGGTCACCAATTTCTTAAAGGAAAAGAAATACAATAATGCCACAATCTTGTATCTCACACTGTCTTACGACTATTCAACAACAGCATAGAATGAAATCGTGAATATTAATTATTCATTGGGTTTGGCATATATTGATATTGCTGCAATTTATTTAGATTAAATAATTAATTATTCCTTCGGTTTGGCATATATTGATATTGCTGCGATTTATTTAATATTTAATAACTTTTATAACATATGTCAGACACAAAATACTTTGTCAACACTTTATATTAAGAAAATAAAGTTGCAACCAAGTAGTAATATTGAGATACACACACACATATATATATATATATATAATTCTATTGATTTTACTATAATACAATTTCTACAAAAATAAATAAATAAATTCCAATCAATTTTAAAAATCAGTTGGTCAATATAGATAGACACTAACTAATTTAGATACTAAATCTTTTATTATCCAAAATTTTGGTATGTTAATGATTAATTTAGAGTTTAATTTGTCACTAATTAGAATTTTGTATTTATAACAATTATTTTAGAGACTAATAATTTTTAGTTTAAAAATTAATATCTAAATAAGACATTATAGCAATCAATTATTTTTTGTCTTTAAAATTGGTTATTGCACATACCCAACCCCAAAAACACGTTTCAATATGACCCATTGAGCGTAATCATGGGGATATATCCCAGAATATTCTCACAAGATCATTTATTCTCGTATTAAAGTTCACTTGTCAAATTTCAATAATATGATTATTCCATGGCATTCCTTGATACCATATATTTGTGGAATACTTGATATAAATTGCATGTTGGTACAATATCATTATGTTTATTACAAAATCACGGTAAGGCATTATTTTACCAATATTATTTGATCACATTACCATATTTATCATATGGACCTTTGGACCCAAAAATCGTATAAATATCACATGTACTCCTCAAGAAAAATACACACTTACTTATTATCTCTTACTAAAGATCATAACTCTCTTATTGACTTGAGCATTGAAAGGTCTTTTTGCATGTGGATCTTCCCTTGTGTTTCCACCCTCATGAACATCTCATCAAGGTCTATCAAAGTCATCAAGATCTTGCACTTGTCCGAAGGCTTGCCTCAAGTCCCCGATAAGAACATTTGGTGCCCACCGTTGGATCGATAATGGAACCATCGATGCTCTTAAGCCCTCCATTGAAGATGATTCGCTCATTCCCCTTAGACCTTGACTGAGGGGCTTATGTTCCTACCATACCCAACATCGGTTAGAAGTTGAGACCTAAGTCAGTTTAAATATCACTTCCTCTTTTCACCCACTGAGACACCTTTTAAGGACAAAATCATGATGGAACACACACTCTAAAATGGACAATACCTCGGATAGATGGTGATTGACATTGATTCTATTATCAAACTTGGGATCGAAACATTGGCGCCTACCGTAGGGCCAATAACGGAACCATCATTCCATTAAGCCTTCCATTGGGGATGATTCGCTCATTCCTCTTAGACCTCACCTGGGGGGCTTATGTTCTTACCACATCCAATGGTCTCACACCCTTGAGAATTCGAGGTTTAAGGTGTTTTCAAATATCTCATCCTTCTTCCACCCTTTGAGGCACCTTTTAAGGAAAAAATCATGATAGAGTTTATACTCCAAAGGAAACAATATCTTTGATGTATGGTGATTGACAACGATTCTATCATTAGATTTGGGATCGAAACATTGGCGCCCACCGTGAGGTCGATAATAGAATCATCGGTCCCTTTAAGTCATCCATTGGGGATGATTTGCTCTTTCCCCTTTGACCTTTGACTAGGGGGCTTATGTTCCTACCACACCCAACATTATTTAGAAGTTGAGGCCTAAGGCGATTTAAATACCATTTCCTCCTTCCATCCACCGAGACGCCTTTTAAAGATAAATCGTTATGGAGCACATGCTCGAAAGCAGACAATATCTCAAATGTATAGTGATTGACAGTGATTCTATCATCATAGTTAGGATCGGAATATTGGAGAAAACACTATCACTAAGAGAACATGGGAGAGCAAGGAGCCCCTAAGGTAGATATTGAAGGTAGCCATCAACTCAGACAACTTACCTCTGTAACAACTCATAGGCATATAAGGCCACCTTGTTGAGAATCCAGGTATACCTTGGATCCCTAATTAGAGGAAAGTGATCATGCCTACAAGCCACTAGGGTAGACGACTCAGCTTGCGTCATAGGAGGCGCAAAAGGAAGAAGGCCACCAAGAACAAGGCCAAAAGAGGAAGAAGAAGAAGACATACATATGGAAGTAGGGCAAACTCAAAGAAGAAAAATGGAAACTTGGACGAAAGCAGAACAAGCATGAGAATAAGCCAGATAAATGGAAACGAAAGAGATAGTAGAGGTGCCAACCATAACAAAAATTCTAACAGGCAAAACGCCTTGTCAAGCATCATTTTGAACCAAGAACAATCAAACGCTTCAACCCCTAGGCTCAAATCGCTCTGATGTTGCCATGTTAACTCCTAATTAACGTATTTAATGTGACAAGACAACACAATCATTGTGGCACTTCAGAAGAAAACCCCTCATTAATGCCCCACGATTCCCGATAAAGTCTGCCTAAGTCAATAACACTCAAAAATACCTGTTAGGAGTTGCAGTACAAACTCCCTTCAGAGATATTATCTTGGATCCAGTTCAAAGTCAAAAGGATAAATCAGCCCATCCACTTGCAAGGTCGGGAATGACCTCTCACAGCTCGGCCTAGAGGGCAAACAAAGCCGCGAGAAGCTTTCGTCACACACTAATCAAACTCGTGAGACTAGGGGACGTTTGTGCACCTACTTGTCCTAATAACACGATCCAATAAGGCTCATTAAGTGCAATAATATGGAGATATCCCAGAATATTCCCACAATATCATTTATTCTCATATTAACGGTAACTACATCGTCAAATCTCAGTAGTTTGATTATTCCATGATATTCCTTGATACCATATATTTGTGAAATAGTTGATATGAAAAGGTATATTTGTATAATATCATTATGTTTATTACGTAATCAAGGTAAAGCATTATTTTACCAATATTATATGATATATCACATTACTAGATTTATCGCATGGACCTTTGGGTCTAAAAATCTTTCGGAAAAAACACAAACTCTCATATACTCATTCTCTCTTATTAAAGATCATAACTCTCTTATTGATTTAAGTGTCAAAGAGCATTTTTTGTAAATGGATCTTCCCATGTGTCTCTATCCTCAAAAGCATCACATCTAGGTCTATCAAAACCATCAATATCTTATCATATCTGAAGGCTCACCTCAAATCCTGGATAAGAATGATTATTATTTAAAAAAAATTAATAAATGATTATGCATTGAATATAAATAACAAATAAGATGTAAAATCATACGATATTACAATTTTACAAGGTAAATTTTGATTTTAACTAAAATAATTACATACAATATTGTCACATTAACATATTTATTAGTAATAAATATCAAATTTCAACGTTTTCTTTAAAAAATCGTTTTTAATACAGAATAATTTAAACCTAAACAAAGATTTATTTATGTATATGTGTGTCATTAGTATTTGGCAGCATGCGGACATGGAGTAGCTTCCAAAGGAATGATGCCGACAATGCTTCTCGTAAAATGTATATCATCCAAAAGTTCATCAAATTAATAAGCGCGCCCATTTTAATAATCAAATTTAATAGCACAGGTTATGAATAAGTTCAACCTTCGGTAGTATAAAATACACCCCTTGTCTTCATTATTTAAGTCAAATTATGTCATTCTCACACTTTTAATTTTTTTTTCACCCAATGCATATATTTGAACCCAAAATTTACTCACAGTATTATATTGTACAAAATATTTATATGGAAAGCACAGTTTTCTCTTCTAGGTCAGTATTCGACTATGGAAGTCGAATTTTGAATTATATTGCTTTTTGTGAATAATATTTTTAAAATATCTCTTCCTTCTTTTTTTAAATAAAAAAGAAAAATAATTAATAATTCAGTTCAGAATTTAATTTTTCAAAAATTGAATTCTGACTTGTTTTTTCAACTAACTTTCTTCTAATCACAGTTTAGAATTAGGCTGTCTGAAACCCAATTTTAACCTGAAAAAACAAATTACTATTTATGTATATATTTAACAGGGTTAAGTATGTGTGTTATTTTAGTGAAAAAAAAAAACACATAAAAATAAGTAGAGTAAAAAATGAATTATTTTATATCATATAATCAGACAAGGTAAAAATAAGAAATGTTTACATTGATTCAGAAAGAAGTAGCATAAAAAAATATTGTT
>Ga0214544_1000240_pt1 | contig 90586 bp, 28 predicted proteins | sample CNSS3metaG_FD_160074 | JGI IMG/M metagenome (GOLD analysis project Ga0214544, IMG submission 160074) | Root nodule microbial communities from cowpea collected in UCLA plant growth center, Los Angeles, California, USA - CNSS3 | ecosystem: Host-associated > Plants > Roots > Nodule | place: USA...
GATGATGACATCCTTTTCATCAACACCACCATTTGAAAAAGTTGCAACCCACATTATTGGAACCACCACTCTGTAAATCAATAAACCAAAAATTAAAACCAATTTATTATTAACACAAAAATAAAAAACAGATTGTACCAAAAATTTTCTACCAATATTCTTTGGAGTTCTTGTCATCCTCAAAGCTGACATCTCTCTGCAGCTACAAATCGGGGTTAATCCATTTCTCGTTGAACCACTAACAGTGCACGAAATGATACAACACGGTTGTCTCCCACGTTTACAACCAAAGGTAAAGGAAGAAGATTGAGACCGTAACATACCTATATAATGGGATTGCAGGAAGAATAAGATTGCAGCAACACCAATTGGGAATGGAGGAACAAGATTGCCAAAACTCACCAACTGCCCAAACATTCCTTACCAAAACCCTAGCTCACTTAGTTATCCCCAAATATGTAATTACAACACCTATACAATATACGTAACACACCCTAATACAAATCGTGTCACCTGTACAATGCTCCGTTAATGATTTAAACGGCGTTACAGAAAAGGACTAAATAAAACACGAATTGTGAAAATGAGGATCATTTTAAACATTCGATAAAGATGAGGACCATTTTAAACATTTTGTCAAAATGATGACCAAAAAGGTATTTAAACCTATTATTTTATAATGCTTAATTAAAATTGGGTTAAATACTCTTTTATTTTCTATTTTGTTCGCTTTTATTTAATTTTGTCTTTGTTTTAATTTATGTTCAATTAGATTTTTTTAATTTATACATCTTACAGTGTATAAAGAGTTAACGCTACATGTGAGTTACAAATATTTTTTTTTTATTTTATATTTTTTAATCATCTATTTTTCTTTAATTTTAAAAAAATTGTCCACGTGTAAAGTTAACGTCGTGTCAGTTCATAGTTCATAATATCGTCATTGTCTCTTATTTAATTCAATTCTTGTTTAATTCAATTCTTACATTTATTAATTTTGTTCAAATAAAACAATTTTATTCCTTCTAAATTAATATCGAATTTAATTTTTATATAAATGTTATACTAATATTTTTATATAATATTTAAGTCAAAATTAAATTTGATCTTAATGTGTAAGAAACGAAATTGCTCCACTTTAATAAAATTTGTAACTAAATTGAATAAAAATAATAAATATAAAAACAAAATTGAATAAAAAAAATTGACATAAATACGAATTGACAAGTTGCACAATCATGATGTTAACTTAACACGCAGACAATTGTTAAACATAAAAAAAAATTAAAACGACACGTGACCAACGTAAATTATTTTAACACCGTTAACAAAAATGATCAAATTGAAAAAAAAATGACACAAATTAAAACTTATTTAAACATAACCAAAATAAGGATCTAATTAAACAAAAGAGACTAACAAAGTATTAAAGTCATTAGTATTTCATCGGGATAAGATAATTTTCTATAGTCAACACAGTTAAGTTAAAATGACTATATTTACTTATTTTTTAAAATTAAGAATAAAAATGTATTAAAATTTTAGAAAAAAAAATTAATTTCATATACAAATTTTTGGAATAAAAATATATTTAACTCTTATTTAAATATTTAAACTATTAAAGGATGTAGAAAGAGATGTAAAGGATGTAAAATTTTTAGTGTACTTGGTTTATAATATTTAGTTACAAAGTGGGTTAAAAGTAAGTTAAATTAATTTTTATCCCATCACAAGTAAAGCTAAAAATAAATTAATTCACTTTATGACATGCGATATTAATTGTCATATTTTATTTTGCTGAATTTATTTTATATATCATTGTTTACGGTTAACTTACTTAGTTGTTTGTTTGTGTGTTTGTACGAGAGAAATGATAATGCATATATATTGTACAAAAACAGATGATAATTCATATGCTTTTGACATAAAGTAGAATTACGAGAGGCCAGAATGAACTAAAAAGTTTCTTATAATTTATTTAATTGTTTTAAATTAAATACTGAAAACTATGTAATTTTCTTTTATTCATAATTGTTATTTAAAATTTTTAAGAGAATTAAAGTTTGAAATACACGATTTAAATTAAATTATAAGTTTTTTTTATTAGTATGTTTGCTACAATTATCATTTTTTGTCAAACATAATATTTTATAATTTTTCGTGATATCTCAAATTGGAGTGTTACATATTAATTTAATTTTTTTCTTAAAATTAACTATAATTTTTTATACATACATCAAATCAAAACCAATTACGTTGTACGTCATATTAATAAATAAGATGCAACAAAAATAAAGTAATATAAGAAAATATTAACAAGTATGATTATGTCGCAAGGGGATTTTTCTTAAATAACTGTCGAATTTTACGTTTTCTTTAAAACTAATTCTATGTTTATGCACATCAAATTAAAAAAAAAAAAAACTTAATTTTTACGTCGATATACGTTTAAATTTTTTTAAAAATTGTTCATGCGTTATTTTCCCAGTATGATTTTTTCGCTATAGTAACTTAATATGTTAATTAGCAACTCGACTTCAGTTCTTCTTTTCTATTCTGGTTGTTACAAAACAACTATAATTTTAATATTTTTTTGACAGAACTATAATTTTAATCTTAAAAAAATAGTAAATTGACTGATTCTCTTGGTGTTTAATAAAATTTTAATAACTAATGTTTACTGGTTATTCTAATGCGATAAAGATGTGAAAGATAATATGGAGACGGGGAAAGTAATTTTGTGACGGTGATGTTTATTCTACTAACTCTCATATTTGACTCCAAATTCAGACAACCACAACCATTTTCAGTTCCCTTTTATAAAATCTCTGAATTAAATATCAATTTTCTTTGAAAAAAAAAAAGTATGAATGGTTAAAAATAATAATGGAAGAAGGAATCTAAGAGATCCTAATCTTGCCCATAAGGTTTCCTTGCTAAAGCCAAAGTGTTACTTTTTGTGACTAAAGTTGAGCATGACATGATTTAAGACACGGTTTTCTATGAAGCCAGTTTCATGAAGAATAAGAAAGCAACTAGGGACAACACAGCCAGCACCAGGAACAAAATTCGTTTAGCCTTATTCCTTGATCCTGACACCATAAATGACCCCATCTTCTCCAACAATTCTCCAACACCTACTTTCGTTTTCTGCATAAGGGAAACTAAAAGGGTAAGACTATTTGCACCAATATGCAGTCAAAAAACTTCATCTTCCTTACCAATCCGAAAGGTTTCAAGTGGCGCAGTGGTTCCATAAACATCTCAATATTCCTGAATTAGACATAAACGATGTCATCAACTGTGTGAAAAGTTTTAGTTAGTTAGTAAATTTAGTATCTTGTTCTTCCCTATCTGAGTTCATGATTAAACAAACCTTATTACTGCTTTCCCGTGGTAAGAGTGGTTTATGTGTAAGCTGAAACCCTTCCAAAGGGGAAGGTGTATCTTGTCCCAGTCTGCAATTTAGAAATTTTAAGAACAGTTTCTTACACAAATGATTCATGGAGAGCAGAGACCAAGCATGCTTACCAAATCTCCATTGGAGACCAACATTGATGCCGTCATTCGTCGGTTTCAATATAATTTGAATGTTGTTTCCAAACGCAGTTGTCAGATAAGAAAAAAATTCCAACACTTGCTGCAACACAACAAGAAGGGTCACCACAAGAAAATACGAATTACATATTTAACATGATTAAGCATTATTTTATACTGAACATTAATGGCGTGAGAGGAAATTTAAGCCCATACCGTTGTTCCTTGAAAGGCTTCGAAGAATGAGAGGAAATTGGTGACACGTTGGCGTTCATCTGCAGATAATTGGTGTGTTGTTTTGTTCTTGAAGGCAGAGTACAACTTCATCACTGTTTCCAGGGTGTGGTTATCTTCTTCCCCTTCTGATTCTGAGTTCTCAGAATGAAAGGCAATGAGGGAGAAACCTCTCTGCTTCTCAGAATACAATGTCCCATGAAATGGAAATGAAGAATGAAAATTGGCATGTGCAAGAACTTTTGTTGTTAGGTTTCTAGAGATGGAAACATTAGAAGAAGCATAGGAAGTAGAAAAGGACAGTTGGGAAAACGAGGTAATTGTTTTGAATTTTATGGGGCCAGTGATGAAGAAGGATGCCATAGAAGATGGAACAATCTCAAGTTTTCAACATGGGGAAATAAGAAAATAAAGCGCTTCAATTCCGCATCTTTTCACCAAAACAGAGAGAGAAAATATATTTTATGAATGGAAAAATGCTTGAAAGCAAAGGCAAGGTTTAAGATTAAGAACATTTCATGATACGAAGAGGGGTCACGTAATTGATCCATGCTTCCACCTCAAAGCTAGGTATCTCCACACACTCTTGTATTGTATTTCTATTCTATGGTTTTTACTTTCAAAATTTTATCATTGTTTGAATATTTTATAGCGTCTAAACTCACTCTGGGAACTAAAGGAGATCAAAATTGAAATTTAGTCCATTTTTTAGAAAGAAACAAAATCATCATATTAAAATATTTTTAGAAATTAAAAATGTATTTTACCATTATTAAAATTGATTCCACTCAACCTTAGTACTAATGAAGCCTAAATTTTTAGATGCAACTGATGTTAAGGTCTTCTCAACCATTGGGCCCAACGGAATATAGGTGGAAGCTTAAACTGAATGACCCAAATTCAGCTGTATGAAATGTTTCGGGCAACTTCTTCCTGCACCGCCTTATATATTTTTCACTCCCATAACATTTTGTATTTTTAATTGTGTAATTCAAAATCTAAATTTTGTATTTTAAGTTATAATTCAAAATGGATTTTTTATCTTATATTTTAAAATGTCTAATCCGAATACAATTTTTATACTCTAGAATACGTAATTTAGAAGAATATCCAAAACTGTATTTTAAATATTACAATAAAAAATAAATTTCTTTATTTTATATTTTAAAATATAAAATCCAAAATATATATTTTTTTATTTTAGATTACACATTCTAAAATATAAAAAATTATGAAGTACAAGTCGAGATTGTGGAGGTGTTAGAAACAATGACCCATGTTTCATCACTTTAAACTCAGTTACAGAAAAAAAAAATCCATGGAGCTCCATGCCTTTTGGTGAACCATTTTTTTTTTTGTCTACAGTGTTAACAAAAAAAACCATAGAATTTTGTCCACCGGTTTAGAAAAAATGTGGGTAGTATCTAGTTTTTTAGTGGTTATTTGTGGTTAAAATAAGGAATTGATAAACTGTAATTATTAAGTTTATCTTACATACATCAATGTTTTCTCTCTTTTCAATATTAAAAAATGTCCAAAAATGTTAACTTAACCGCAAGTCCTCAGTTATTTTTACTTCCAAATTAGGATTTCATTTATAAATGAAATATTATTGACAAAATATTACACAAATAAAAAACTTATGGGTTCAAAATTATGATGTATCATACTTTTAGATATTTATTAATAAAGTATTTAATCTAACAAAGTAATAGTATTTTTTTTATGATCAAAAAATGTTAGTTGTTAGTCTTCTGTTAGTAAGAGAGTTGAACTCACAACTTTTCTCATCATTCCTTCTAAATTCACTAAATCAATCTTATTTTTCCAAAAATAATAGTAATACTTTTATGATAATAATAGTTTATAATTTTTTATGTTAATAACTTTAAAATATATGATTTTAACTTGAATTTATATAATAACAATCATATATTTACTATATTTTAAAAAATTATTGTATATTTTATAATATATATATATATATATATATATATATATCACATATCATATTATATTATTTTTAAAATAAACTTATAAGTACACCAAATAGGTGCCATAATACACATATCGTATAAGTTTAAGAAACACGCAAAAAATGATATCTCATATATCGATGTCCAATGTCCAAAGACCCATATTTCTAACTAATACGATGAATGTATAAACCATTTGAAGTTGAGCAAATTAAGCCACGTTGGACTTTTAACTTTTGATATTATATTAAAATTGCAGGAACTAGAAGTACTTCCAAGAGGAAAAAAAATAATGAAAAAGGAAAGTTGAAATGACCTTTTGCTTAAATCTTGTTTATACAAAAAATTGTTTAAAATTTTATGAACTTCCCTTATTTTTTTTTATTGGATTATAGGGATACCCACTAACCTTGAGAAATCAATTTGGGGTGGCTAGCGTGTTAGAATAAGGCTTTTTAGGTAGTAGAAAGATGGTACTATTTGCATGAATTTGAGTAAGTTGTGGTAATTTGGCATCGATTTCCCAGTTTAGGTTGTTGAGGATCTAGAGCGAGTTAAAGCCCATCATTATTTCCGTAATCGAACGCCAACCAGAGTGTAAAGGGATGGCTAAAATTCATCTTCATAAAATATTTATCTTCACATTTCAAAACATGAAATTCAATAAAATCCACAAAACATTTTTAGCTATTTATATATAGACACCTCAACTCAACATCACATACTCTCGATTAGTATTTGTCACTTATCTCTCTTCTTCCTATATCATAATGTGTGAAACATAGAACAAACTATTGGAAAGAAGGGAAGGGACTACTATTAAAAAAACTCAGATTTTTTTGTTAATTTTATTTTAAAATTTTTTCATAAAAAATATTTATAAATTTTATTACAAAACAAAATTTACAAAAAATAATTATCAATTATTTTAAAAAATATTTTTTATAAAACACTTTTTAAAAAATATATAAGAAATATTTGCAAATTTTATAATTTTGTAAAAATAATTATTTAAGAAAGAATTATTAAAATTTTTAGAAAAAATGACAAAAAAAAGTTTACTTTATGTGAGAAATTTTAGTACTAGAGAAAGGTCAATGAGGTTAAAATATATTGCGAATCAAAAAGTTGAAAGTTAGAGCATAAGATAAGAAGCAAACACTAAGTGTATGTTTGAAAATCAATTGAAAAAGTTTGGATTCATTGAATGCAAACTTAATGAAACCTGAGTCCAGACATTAATATTACTCTCAACAAAAACCTTAAAACAGTGAATTTATTGGTATTTATTTTTATATGGTGTTTTACTTTCTCATTTCTATCCAATGTAGAATTTAAACTCACACTTTAATTTTTATAAATATATATATATATATATATATATATATATATATATATATATAATCACGAGCATATACAGTGTTCCTAATGTCAATATTTGCATGTTTGTGTTTGTGTTATATTGTGACTATTGCAAAAGTACAAAGTCCAACATTATCCACTTTATTCTCTTTTAAAGGATTTATATAACATACCTTCATGCTTTCAAATTTGGTAACATAATTTAATTCTTTATTGAACTTTTCCTTTTTGGTGTTCTTGGTCAGTTTTTTGGTAAAGTATGTAACTCATTTGATTTTTTTTATTCACATATCTTGTGTGTAGTTTAACTTTCTCTTCATCAACTATTGAATTGAGATCATAGGGATTCTCAATATAAAACTATACTTCCAGCGTGTTTGTTTCCATCTTCTTGTATTTTGCAGAGCAATGACCTATAATTTGCATAATTGTACAAATTTGGTGTGATTTTATCATCATATGTCCATACTGGACATGGGTCCAAACACACTCACTTTACTATGATTAATCCACGACTCCACGTTGACGTGTTTTTAAATTTTTTTTTATAATTTTTTTTCTGAAAAAACACACTTATAAGATAAACTCTAAAAGCTCACACAAACATATAGGTATTGCTATTAAATGTCACAACCACACTGGTTGAGAAAATACATTCCAAAATACGATTAATCCAAAATTACGAATTTTTAACAAATTAATAAATTTTCACCGGTAATCATTGAGCATGTTGAGTGTTACCCAATGTTGAGCAGCATGCTGAAGCAGGATTTGGGTAAGTTCGTTGTTGAGTACTTCGTGCAATGCACAGTACAAAGGACAACAACATTATATACTCAAATTGTTGCTGTTGGAACTTTAGCATCCACCGTACTCAAAGATAATATTGCTCATGTTGAATCTTAAGTGGCCATCAATATTTTGAACCTTAATTCATCATATTAATATATATTAGGTTGTCCCTAAAAACCATGGTGTTTCACTCTCTTAGTACTAATAAACTAATCCATATTTTTTGTCTGTTTTTTTCTTATTGTTTGTATAGATTGGAATAATTTGGGTAGGAGCTGGCAGTGCAATGGTGGTAAACGAAAAAGAACGTAATAGTACGTGGTTGGGAAGGAACGTGTGATCTAGAACCAACTTTAACTGGTTAAGGGTTGGGGTGTTAAGAGTCACAGAATCATTGCATTCAAATGTAGATAGAAAAACCATTACAATCATTCACGACAGTTAAAAGTTATTAGAACATCACACTATCCCTGTCCCAACTTTCACAAAGGGACCTGGTATGTTGCTAATTTGGGACGCAAAACGATGAAGCGAAATACATTATCGATAAATAATAAAAGAAAGTTCCAAAAAGAAAGATCAGAGTGAAGACGATGGTGGCCAAGTGGTCGTTTTCCAAAATGAATCGTGTCTCCCAAAAGCAGCTTCTACAATGAATCCTCAACTTGACTTTCAAACTTCATTTTCATGGTATTGTACAATCAACATTTAACAATTTATTTCATTAATTAAAATCTTAACACTATATCGCCACAGTGTTCTATATATTTGTTGGAATCCAACTTTGAATAGGAACTAAATTATAACCTATTGTATAAATGAACTACAAATCTCAACTTAAAACTGATTTTGTGGAGATGATGTTGGCCATTAATCTAACATTTAACAAATTTTTTATTTTTTATTTTTCTTTGAAAATAATGGAATTGATGCAATCCTGACAAAAAAAAATCGAAATGATCAAGAAATAAAATTATTTTCTTTATTTTATTTGTTTGATGATATAAAGATAAAGTTTATTGTGATGGAAGGATTTGAAACACGCCAATAGTACATAATAGTATACTTATAGTTGATAAATACTACATAGTAACACTAAACTTAAGACATGTAATGTAAGTTATATTTTGGTAGGACTAATACTAAGCAACTAAAGTATAGTGTATTATTTCGACATTCCAAAGGAACATTTCTTGTAGAGTGAAAAAAAAGACACCAGCCATTGTGACATAGGGGGCATGGCCCCCGATCAAATATTCGAATAATTGATACCTCCTTAATGCAAGAAAATTCATGAGTTAAAACCCTAAATTTTATGGATTATTGGAATATTTTAAAACCCCAAATTTTAAACCAAAATTTATTTAATTTTAATCTTTTAAGTATGTCTCCTTTTTAATTTTTTATTCATGATGTACACACACATTTTTCTTGTAGTTTTATCCTTCATATTTAAAAGCATATGCAATTTTAACTGATATTTAATTTTCGTTACCTTTAATTTTTTAAGGTTAAATATATTTTTGGTCTTAACTTTAAAATAAAAATAAAAATTAGTTTCTCTTTAAAACTAAATTTTATTAAGTTTATGTAATGTTTCAAATATAAAGTAACGTTAAATAAGTTTTAATCAAATTTGATTTTAAGAACTGAATCCACGCAGTTCTAAAGTTTGAGGCATAAATTAGACAGAAGATAGATTAACTTCAAATTTAACTAAAAGTTAATAGGCAACAACATATTTAATCTTATTTTTTATATTTTACACTTACATAAAATATCTTTTATATCTTAAACGAATACAATATATATTAATGTACTCAAAATTGATTATTTGAATAATTTGTGATTTTTTTAAAATACAAAGGCTAACATGTGAAAAATAATAGTAAAACCAGAATTGTGAATAAAAATTAAAAGCACACACTGTAATTTAGCCTATTAATACATTATTATTAATACTATTATATAAATCTAACAATTTACTTCATGCAAATTCAATTTTGGTATTTAGTTGTTTGAGATCTTATTTGCACAATGATAAAGACCCTCGTGAAGAGCGACTAGGTAATAAGTGACAATATAGTAGTTGCAGTGAGTTTAAACAGCCAGTTGAAAATTATATCGACAAGTAAGTCAACCCTACATTATATTTTAATAAATTTATAATTATATTTTAATTTTTTTTAATATGATACTATTTTATTAAAATTTAATAGTAAGTTGTATAAAATCATATATAGTTCATTATAATATATAACTAATAAAAATTATACGGGTCATTCTTCTAGCTACACATTCACTGAATCATATATTGATCATTATAATCCTTATGCATTTCTTTTTCTTATATATTTATAAAATTAAATATAAGATAAAAAATAATATTAATTATTAAACTAATATTTTATTATTAATTGAGAAAAAAAATTATTATTTTTTCAATAATAAAAGAAAGTATACAAAAAATAGAGCAAAAAAAATGATTTTGTGTTCAATTTTCTTTTTTTTTCCTAAACAAAAGAAAATAAAACAAGTAAAAATTTAAAATAGTTATAATATGTGAGAAACTCATAAACAGTGAGAGAGAAAATAAAAAATATCTTAATAAATTTGTTTATTTTTCATTAAATTAAATTTTATACTTTATTATTTATTAGCATTAAATGTTATATTTTATAAAATAAATAAAAAGATACTTAATTTAGTTTTCATCAATTCTCAATATATACTCTCATTATTTAAAAATTTCCAAAAAATCAAATTTCCTATCATTAATTTCAAAAACTAAAAATTAAATCAATTTTCAGAATACATATAAATAAAAAAATTTCAAAAAAATTGGGGGCACGGCTCCCAGTCCCTTCAATCCACCATTGAATTGCCTTATATGTATTTTAAAATATGGTTAAATATGTTTTTAATCCCTTAACTTATAGTGAATTTTGGAATTAGTCTATTTTAAAATTTTAGATCAATTTAGTCCTTCATCTTTCGAAATACGTGAATTTAATCAATTTAAACAAATTTTGTTAAGTTTATTTGACATTTCAAGCTTGTTTTATAATAGTATTTGACTTAACATTAAAGCAAAAATGTGTCAAACAGTATAAATAATTCAAATATAATTCTGAAATGCATACGAAACATCAAATAAACCTAACAAAATTTGATTAAAATGACTAAATCTACGTATTTTGAAAGATGAATGACTAAATTAATTCAAAGTTTCAAAATGACTAATTTCCAAATTTACTTAAAGTTAAGGGATTAAAAACATATTTAACCCTTTAAAATATTAAACTAAGTTGTATCGGCTAGGTTAGGTTGAATATTATTTTTATTAGAAATTTTTTATATATTTATTCATATTGTTCAATTGGAACTTTAACACAAATATTATGTATTTACTTGTAATAATGTGATACAAGTCAACCTTAAACAAAAGATGATTTTGCAAGATGTTATAAACAATAATCATTTTTAATATGTAAATAAGAATTGAATATAAGCTTTTAGGTTTTTTTTTTACCAACAAATGTTAGTTGTTAATTTTTTTAGGCTTAAATAAACATTTGATCCCTATTTTTGTTATTTTTATTTAACTTGGTTCCCATTTTCGTCAAATTTGGGTCAATTTGATCCTTTTTATTAACCGTGTTTAAGTAGTTAATATTTTTGAATAGTACATGTCATGTGTCCGATCCTTTTTTTTTAATTTTTTTTTAATTTCTTTTAGTTTAAAAAAATTGTCCATGCGTCAAGTCATAATTGTACCACATGTCAATGTCAGTGTCACATGTCAGTTTTTGGTTGTGTTGTTTTTTTTGTTCAATTTACTCCCTATATTCGTTATTTTTGTTTAATTTAATCCTAGTATTTGTTATTTTTGTTCACTTTCATCCCAATTTTGGTTAAAATGAATCAATTTTGTCCATTTCAAATTGACACCAAATTTAATATCTTTTATAAAAGTTATACTAATATTTTTTTTTCTAAAATTGACACTTTTATTAATTATTTTTAAATTCAATTATAAATTATTAAATTTAATTATAAATTGAATAAAATTCTTATATATAATTGTTAAATAAAATATAATTATTTAAAATATTATTAAAATATAAATGTTAAATGTTATTTTTCTAATATTTATATTCTAAAATATTGATACATTTAAAATTAATATTTAAAAATATTTCAAATATTATAAATATTTTAGAAAAGTAAACTAATATTTATAAAATTAACATTTAAATGTAAAACATTTTAGATTTTAATTTAATATATAAAATACAATACAAATATTAAATATTTTAGATTTAAATGTCAATTTTACAGATGTTAATATATATTACAATTAATAATTATATTTTAATTATATTTTAAATAATTATATTCTATTTAACCATTGAATCTAAGAATTATATTCAATTTATAATTAAATATAATAATTTATAATTGAATTTCAAAAATAACTAATAATAATTTCAATTTTAAAAATATATATAATATTTATAAAAAATTAAATTTGGTCTCAACTAGGGAAAAAGTTGTTTTATTTTAACAAAAACTAATATTAAATTAAATAAAAATAACAAATATAAACACTGAATTGAACAAAAATAATGAATATCCAAAACTAAATAATACAACCACAATCTTACATGTGGCACGATTGTGACTTGACACTGGACAATTTTTTTAAAATTAAAAGAATTAAAAAAAACTAGAAGCTGACATGTGGCATATACTGTTAAAAAAATTAACTATTTAAACACCGTTAGTAAGAAAGACTAAATTGACCAAAATTTGACGAAAATGAGAACTTAATTGAAAACAAAACAAAAATGAAAACCAAATTAAATAAAAACAACAAAATTAGAACCAAATATATATTTAAGTTTTTTTTAATGGAGAGTTGAACTCATAACCTCTCTCCCTCCTTCTTCTAAACTTACTAAACCAACCTTAAGCACGTAAAAGTAAAATATGTAGAAAACTAATGAAAAACTCTTGCTCACTTAGGCTCACCACTAAGAACAAAATGTTTAATATCTTGAAGTCTACTCATTTATATTTTTCAATTGTTATTTGAATTAGGTGAAGTTCTTCAATCCTATATTATTTAATATAATACGTACTCTTTTATTGTTTATTGCTCTTAAAAATTTATAAATCGTTAAAATAAAATAAAACAAGCAACCCAGGATTGACTATTGTTTTATATTTGAGTAAATATGAATATCTGTTTTTGAATTAAAACAGTATAGTAGAAGTTGATGATATGGATGAGTGTGTTGTTTTATCCTAATAATGCATGATGAGATTTATTTATTGCTTTATAGGAAAAATAAAAGAGAGGGAGTGATTGTGTATGAATGTGCATTTCGCCAACTTTCTTGTTCCGTGGTTACAAAGGGGCAAAGCATTTGAAACTGGGAATTCACAGGTCTCTGTCTCAAACCAAACTAAGATTGACCTCAGCACCATCAGCAACAGCACCCATTTCTGATTCCACTTCCCATCCTAATCATCATTATGCATTCCTAATCAAATTATAATTATTATTATCAAACAAATACACCTATAATCTCATTCTTTGTTAATACAGGCGTGACTGCCACGGTTTTTCAGATCGAAAATATATATAAAATATACTACGAATTCATAAAAGATAAAATAAAAAATAAATGTGTGATAATAGACGAGTTTAATAATATCAAAAATCAAAGAATAAATTAAGAGAAAGGTGAGGAAGAGTTGAGCCTACAAGAGTAGAATATACGAGCATGATGACGCAGGAAGGGAATCTGCGACGGAGTGGGCCACCACGAGAGAAGAAAGGCCCACATGAGGTGTGCGATTATTGGTCCACGTCATCAACGTTGGAATGATTCAGTCACCTGGTTGGAAAACCGAGCATTGCACGTTACTATGTGAGAGAGAGAGAGAGAGAGAGGGAGGAGCATAATAGCCGAGACAGCCAAACGTGAACACATTCAAAGGTGTAATCCTAGTTAGCATCCACGTGGCGGGCTTGTATTGGTTTAAGGGTATGAAATGATACGAAGTAGATCAGCTTAATGTGTGGCGTCCATTTTAGAGTGGGGACTCTCCACCGCCCCTAAACTTTTTCAGCTAAATTTTGTCGCTTTACAGCCAATTCCTTCTAACTTTTTTTTCTTGTGGTAAATATCACAAACAAAAACACTCTCCTCCATAGTTTACTACATCAACTTGTGCTACTTTCGAAGCCTAATTCGGATTCCCATCACTTCGTTTCGACATTAGTGTCTCTTTTTAATACTATAAAAAACGGTAGAATGTCGGAATGATGATTCATGTTTGAGTCATCATTAAAACAGTGAGGAGCGATCGGAGAAAGGAAATACTTGAGCTTACGTTCAGAATTGGAGTTGGTGTTATTATCTGTGATACTATATATGAACAGTAATTATTGTGAAGATCCATGGACGATGGTGTTTTAATTTTTTGTAATTTGAAGAGCAGCATGATGAGACCTGTGAGGGTTTGAAAGGAGAGAAGCTAAATTTGTATGGTGAAATGAGGTGAAGTAATTTATTCTGTGACGTGGGAGATGAAAGCATAGGCATGTGGGTCCATGTGAAGTTTTAATCTTTTGAAAAGTGGGATTCCCAAGGCTATGAAGAGTGGAAATGGACCGATTCAGGGAACCAAAAGTTGTCCACGCAATTAACTTCTTCTTTCTGTTGTTGTTTTTTCTTTCCTATTTTTTCCCACCTGGCTCCACCATTTTCCATTTGGATTTTGGAGGTTAATGATGCCCATTCATCACGGGTCCCACATCGACCACCGCCCTATTTCCCTTTGGTTCCTTTTCATTGGCCATTTTTCCAAACGTCCTTTTCAAATTTTGCTTCATCCTTACCGAAACTCTCTAACCTTAAATTTTTGGTTAAACAGCTTCTCTTCACCATAACAGGGTAACCAAAACAAACACACACACACACACTCCTTCTCTTTAACGTCATAACACTACATGCCACAGTTCCCAAGCACCCACTAATTTAATTACATTTAATTAGCTCTACAATTAGGAAACACCATTACTTCAATCAGTACAACACCCATTAACCGAGCCCCGATTTTGTTGGTGTGTAGCCATGCTAATTATCTACAGAAGAGAAGTAATTGGGTACGGTTTCAATTAAAGGGCTTTCATGTGTTGTTGTTGTCTTTCAAAATTATTATATCTTTTCTTTATTTGTTTTCCATTATTTATGATTGCTCCATTTTGGGTGCCTAGCTGGCTAGCTTTCTCATCTAGGGAAAAGCTGGGTCCATTCTCAAGAGTAGAGGCGTAGAGCACATATTGTAAGGTATACCAAGAAAGAAAATATAAAATCAAATACGTGGTATCATAATAATAATAATAACAAGAAAAAAATTGTAAAAAAGAATAGGTTTGAAGTAATAGAACTTCAAAACATATACAACCCCACCTCTGAAACAGGGTCAAAATGCTACTTGGTTTAAAATCTGATAATAACGTTTTTAGTCTAACACTTTTTACGGTGAAGTAATTTAAAAGAGAAAGCTGATTCTAAAATGACAATTAGGAATTATACTGTATTTGATAAAATGAACCATTAAAAGGAATGCTCTCACAGTTTCACTGAATTGCTATATATCTTATACGCGTAACTCAAATAATTGTAGCGGTAAGTGTGATCTATGTGTACATATTTTTTTATGTTGTTTTGCAGAGATAATAGATAAACAATGAAAAGGAGAAACATTGACAACTGGGCATGCTACCAGTGTCTTTTATTTTCTGTCAGTGATATCAGCAATCTCTTTTGAAAAAGATTCTTCCAACTGATCACACCGCACACAAACACACTTCACACACTCTCTCTTTGGAGTTCCATCTACTGTTCATCACACTGCAGCTCTATATAAACCTCTTTCATTTTGATCACCTCACTCACAATTACCATCACTCTTTCTCTCTGTGTTCCTCGCTCGTTTACACACCCTCCAACCTTCAACTTTCAGCTTTTTTTAATCACCCTCTCCTTTCCAAATGGCCAGTGTTGAGGTAATTCAAAGACACAGTTTCGTTGTTTATTGCCTCTGGTTTTGTACATTCCTTTACTGGTCCACGTCTGTAGCAGTAGTTTATATGGTTCCTACATGCACACGATGAAAATAAAAACTTTAACATAGTAACCCTTTCTTCACTTTCTTTGTTCTTGTGTTATTCACTATATATCGATCAAAGAATCAGTTTGGTTTTCTATTACGTGCTGAGGTGCGATCTACCTAGTTATACATATATACGTTGCATTTGCGATGGTAATTAATAGCTAGTCTTATTATAAAGCACCTTGATCATGTTATTTCACTTTTGTTTTTCCCGATCTATCTTTGTTTTTGTTGCTGCGATATTTGATAACCTCAATATATAAAATCCATAAATTATAACTGCGATCGGCTACTTCAACTGCACGAGATTTGTAGGAATCAACGTGTTCCATAGTTTTTTTTTTTTCATCATTGATTTGTTTTTGTATGAATCACGAATCTTTTCCAGTTGACCAATATCTTTGCAATATTCATTGATGTGTGAAATTGGATTGCGATCAACAGTTCTATGTGGACCTCGTTTTCATTTTCTGGTATAAAGATCACAGTTGTATGTATCATCGAAACAACATCATAGATCGATTTATTACGTAACTTTTTTTTTTTTTCCTATAAGTAGATTGTTATTAATTTCTTTAAAGTTCAATCCAACGTAACCCAACTAATTGTTGAAGCTAGTTAACACGCTCGAAACCAAGTTGAGCATCTACTTCAAAATAAAAGGAAAACAATTAATTCTATCACCAAGTTGACACTTCACTGTATAAGCTAAGTTCTATTAAACGATTTACATTTATCTTATAACACGTCAAAGTGGTGACTATGTGATCTTTCACTATCGTCTCTTCTATCAACTTTATTGGTTTTTCTTGTTTCCAATCCATCTTTGTTAAGGTTGGAACAAGACTTTGTTAAATATAATTAGAAATGTTACAGGTTGCACAGCAAGCACCAGCAACAGTGCAAGATACTGAAACAACCGAGGTGAGCAAGACCGTGGAAACAACCCCGGAAGAAGTAGTCAGTGAGGTTCCTGCCACAGAACCACCAGCTGCTGAGGTTGCTGCCCCAGAACAACCAGCCGATGAGGTTCCTGCCCCAGAATCAACCACCGAAGAAGCAAAGAAGGAAACCACCGAAGCAGCAGCAGAAACAACAACTACAGAAGAAACCCCAGACGAAACAGAAAACCAAGTTCCAGATGAAGTTGTGAGTGAGGAGAGAGAGACAAAGGAGACAGAGGAAGCGGTGGCAGAAGAAGAGAAGTCAGCAGAAGAGAAAAGTGACGAAGTGAAAGAAGAGGCAACAGCAGAGGAGACGAAAGCAAGTACTGAAACAGAAGCAGCAACCACAAATGAAGAAAACAAAGCCGGTGAGGCAGTGGAAGAGGTTCCTGTTGTTGAGAAGACTGAAGCTTAGACCTATGGACACTGTGAGTAAGAAAAGAAGTTTAAATGGTCCTACTTGTGGGGATCGGTTCTACCATTTTGCATGCCAAGTTGAAAAGCTTTCTCCTATTATATTTCTTTAGTTTTATATTATTATTATATTATGATGGTTGTATGGAGGGTATACCTACGTGTAAGCACGACACTTGGCTCCACATCAGCATGCTTGGCAAGGGATGACATGGAAAATTTTACGACTCGTGTGTTGAATTTAGCTAAGCTGCTGGTGCGGGAGCTTAGGAGTGATGTTTATTGGCTGGGTTAAATGAGTTTGTGATGGTGTGTTATTGTGTTTCTTTAGGTTTGAATAAATAATATTTACTTTATAAGTTATATTGTTGTTTTTACGAAATAATGTTTTCCTTTCCAAACTTGTTGCCATCCACATTAAACTCTTAATATTGAAAAGTAATTGTATCCGAGATCATGTATTAACATATTTAATTCGAAACTAGATGGTAAAGCTATGAAAAACTTATGCAAATTTTAACTAATAAATATTCCATGGCAATGGATTAGAACTTTTAACACTATATTACTATGCTCTGTAAAAAAAAAAAAAAACTAAAAGTTGCTTTGTTAATCAGAAAACAATTATTAATTGTGAATATTATCATTAAGTATTAAAGGCCACAGTCTATAAAGTAAAATCATCAACTAGAAACATTGTCAAATACAAAAACTTATAAGTTTATATTTAAAATTCACTTTTTAAGAAATTCTCACTTATTATTATCAATGATATAAACACTTGCCATTGCAATGCATCCAGAACTGATGTGAGAAACATAAATGAAGAGACTTTTCAATTTATCATTTTGAGACGAATAATCCTATCCTACCCTTTAAAATATGTACAATATTGAGAACCTACATTTGATGTATTTAACTAATACCAAAACTACTAGCAATGTGTTCTTGAGTGATGACTCCAAAGTGATCTTGCATAACAGCACTAGACGAATACTTGGGTAAAAACAGACGGTGAAAACATGTGTGAGATGAGGGCAGGCGATTGCCAGGTTCTGCAGTCCTGCAAATGGATAGAGGGGAAGACAAACCACGGAATCCTTCAACTGGTAAATATTTCACAGATGTCCAAAAGAAAAGCAGAACCCTCCTTTGTTCTGCTGACATTCTCCCAACAATCTGCCAAGTTTTTTTCCACAAAAATATCATGTTAGAAATTAACAATATAGCACTCCAATCAAACCTCGAAATAATGAGTAATTTGAAATACTTCCACGTAAAACAAGACAGAAGAACTTGTCAGTAAGATTTATTGTATCTCAATAACAATGAAACTACTACTTTCAGGTATTTTGGATGAATTCACCATTGTATAACAAAATTTTAACAAGATTCTGCAATTCAACTTCAAAACAGTTGATTCATAATGTTGGGAAACTACTTGCTATCTGAATGAGTGCTCAAACTGATGATAATCGGCAACATAATTTTATTAGTCAGGTTTCGGCACAGGAAAAATATGTTGCAAGCTAGAGTATCAAAATTATGTTATGATTCATAACAAAAATATATATATTTGGAGACATGACAGTACGTATGGGAGACATTTGTACATACCATAGCACATCAAATGCTGAAACTATCATGGAAGGCTAGATGCGAGAAATCATTTAAATAAACACGGATGAGAACATGATTGGTGATCTGGAAGAAAATAGTGGTTTTGAGGTTTAACAAAGCAAACAATGCCTTGGTGGAAAGCTGAAAAACTTTATAAATAGCCAAGACAGTGATTGTGTTCCAAGAAGCAATAACGCAATAAAACTCGTTTTGCTACACTAGACAAAATGGAAACGGAGACTGATATATGGGACACATGCAGTAAATAACTGCGGCCCAATAAAGCCACTCCTGCTTCTAAAATAAAATCATATTAGGGAAAATTGATTTAATATGTTCTTGAATGTTAAAATGAGTGCAGTGAAATTATATTAGTAAAGAAATCTTCAAAAAGAACAGGAGAAAAAATATGTAATGAAAAGAAAAGAAAAAAGGTAAGACCAGTATAACCTACACACCTCCCAAAACCAGGATATCTGACAATCAGACTCTTTATAGCCCTTGTACACGGTATGTGCCTTCCAATCTTCAATAGAGATTGTATCTTCACTCCCATGCAGCATCCAATCAAGATCTTCAAGCTCTAAACATTGGAAGAACTGTTGAAGCTTTGAGCTGGAAAGAATATCAGCTAAACCCTGAGCAAAGTTTGCTACCTGCTCAGATATGGATGTTACAAAACAATGCTGTATGAGAAGATCAACATAGTGCTCCCTGTTCTGACTATTCAATATAATGTTTTTCCCACCAGGACAAAGCTCGACAACTTCCCTGCATCCTAATTCCTCCAACTCTCTAACAAATGTCAGTCCTAATGCATCCGAATCAATGAACTCAGCATCCATCTCCAATATTTGCTTGCAGCTTCTATACAAGCAAGGATCTGCATCCCGTATATCTTCTAAGGTAACACGAATTCCAGCCAATTGTATGAAAAATACACGATCAAAAACAATACCAACTTGCACCCTTTCCAACAAAGCCAATGCAATAACCCGACCAGCGAACCTAAAGTACTCAAGGTGCCGAGGATGTACCTTAGATGCTGCAGTTAAGTAGACAAAGAAGAAACTAATCATGATTGAGAAAAAGATCTCTAATAATATCTACTGATAAAGATATATAGCAAAACACATCAGTACTCAACACTATGCAACCATGGTACCTAGTATTAACTAATGGGAACTCAAGTTTAGAAACAAAATGCTAATTATTAGACATGTTACACAATGCAGAATATTGGTACTGATGAAGGTCAACATTTTACTTTTCTAAAAACTACAGCCATACATAAGTATAACAATTCATGGGATACAGAAACATATACATTTGACTTTTCTAAAATAACTGAAACTTATTTTGATTTAATATGGATAACTTCTAGACTTCACATAGTAGAAATAATAAGGAGCCGGGGAACCGGAGTAACTAAGGTATGGTTCATTAGGCAACACCCCTTCGAATCTGACATAACCTGAATATCCAAATATTTTTCTTTTGGAAAAAAGGGCTTCGTTGGTTAAATTGGACCAGTGATCACCCCCCAAAAGACAAGGTGTCAACATTTTATAAACTTATTGTAATGAAAAAATAATAATCACAAAAGATGAATGTATATACTTCAAAACTCCAAACAAATTATTTTGAAAAAAATAAAAGGAATGAATAACACATCGTTACTACAATCTGAAGGGAACAGGGGAGAACAACATTACTACCCATGAGAACATTTATCCCATTTTCGATTGCTTGATGGTTTGATACGTTTGCCTAGAGTGAAAAAGCATAGTTTAGCTTGTCTAACATTAAGAGACGTGTAAAATTATAAAACTATGGTCTATCTACTGCTACCACTGATCTAAAGTGGATCACGTTCACAAAATGTTTTGGTTAAAATTGTTGACCTCACTTACACATCTCCTCGCTTTAGATCAGCCAAAATCAACAAAAAAATAGTTTGAAGATGGCATCAATGTGGAAAAGAAAATGGCACTTTCCCGATGAAAATGACACTTTGGCATAGCAAGCCACTGGGAAAGATAAAAAAGGTTACGATTATATAATAACTGGCCCATAATAGTGATGCTCAATAGCAGATATCACAAAGCAGAGCCTGTAAATGGAAAAATACATTACAAGTGATTACAATCACTTGATGCCTAAAACCTACAATTGATCCAATCTGAACTGCATAGCTGTTTTGGCTGTGTCGCATTGCCCCAGGCAATGACGAGAGAAGTACTGTTCAGAAAGAAAAAGGAAATTTACTACATAATGGAGCCCCTTAAAGATGAAGATTAGAGGATCACGTTTACATGCCAGAGGAACTATTGCTGATAATAGACAAATAAGACCTATTCTCAACTAAACCATGTGGTCGTACCTCCATGTTTGCCACCCTTCAGCTGCAGTCAACAGCTAGCACTTCGTTTTCACAATTTGTTTTATTGCATTTAAGTTAGAAGCCATTTATAAATAACTAGGATTTGTTTCAGCTCTCAACTTCCCTTAAATGCACAAAAAGGTTTTAACCCCTAAACACTAGCTCAACATATTTAAGAAAGGTTGTCACTATTTGAAAATAGTCAGTAAGCATGAGAAAATAACATAAATTTGGTTTCCAGATAAAACTTACCAGGATTCGGATAAAATCTCCTGCAGTCATTCGGGCAAGACACAAAAAGAGCATGTCGTGAATCAAATATTTCTCGACACACCAGAACAAACCACTCCCGTAAGACACCAGGTCCTGTAGCTTTCTCGTTTTTGAATTCCATAAACAGACCAGAACGCAGAGACTCAGGATTCGCTCGTCCTATGTACTCAAAGGACTCCGCCAGTACCTGAGACCTGTCAATAAGCATCTCATGAAACATGTCAAAGCCTTCGTCGACAGCAGGGAACAAAATCATCGCCAAGTGCCTTCTACACTCAAAATTGGTCACACTCTTGTCATCAAGAACCCACCGATGATCACCACCTCTCTTCACAAACCCAACAACAAGCGCAGACAGCATATTCTTATGAAACCTCAAAACTGTCCAAAACATTTCCTCAGCACCATCAAAGACTTTAGAAGTATCATACAAATCCTTCAAGATACGAAGATACTCACACCATGAGTGATTGAGAACAAAACCCCTCCCACCAGATTCCTTGCCCGCCAAGTATTCCGCCATGAAGCGAAAACACTCATCCATTTTGCTCAACAACCTAACAAACACAAGCCGAAGATAATCAATTTCTTCCTCAAGCAACTGATCACCATCCTTCTCCACACTACATTTTTCATCATCCCCACTCGCAAAACCTCCCAACAATTGCTTCTGCAGAATAATTGCATTCCTCAAAGGGGTCAAGAATATTATCAAATCAGAAACTTCTGCCGGCGAAGGCCCCGTGATGGAGAGGATGGTGTTACCACCCCGTTTACTATAATCCAAACTCACTAACAACGAATCCACAAGCTCGGGAACAAAGGAAAAAACATCGCGAAGGGAAACCCTCTTTTTCACACTCCCAGAACCATAGGAAACCCCAATTGTATTCAACAAATGCCCCAAAGTGTTTCTACACGAAAGATACAAATAATCATGGTCTCCACGCCCAAACTTTCTAAGCTGCTTGCAAAACTCCATCACCGCACCAACGGAACCCCCCTGCCAATTCTTCGCGCTCACGCAACTCATGAAATTCATTATGCAAGACGCGGCTATTTTCCCAGTATCAGCGCCAGATGACGAGTGGTAGATCGAGGCCAGCATCGTGGGGGCATTAGAGGCTGCGTAAAGCTCCACGAAACCAGGGAGACTGAAATGGCGCGTGGTGAGAGCCTTCACGGTCTTCAAGGCTGCACACGCGCTCCCGTTGTTGCTGGTAAACACATGCGCTAGCAGGGATAGCACGTAGTCGATAGGGCGTGACGCCGCCGGGTACAATCCGCTGCGCAAGTGACCAACGACGTTGAGATTGGAATCGTTCTCGATGCCGGACTCCACCAGAGTCTTCTCCAATTGAAGTTGTTTTCCCTTGTATATCACTCTCAGTTCTCTCAGCGGCATTCCCGTCATCCACGCGATCTTCACAAGGACAGATTTCACGGTCTCTTCCGGGTAACCAGTCATCACCATGCTACGCCCCATTGACACCGTACGGACGAAGAACTGAAACGGCCACCGCAATGGATTGGCGGAGTCTTCTTCTCCGCCAGACATTAGTGGCGCCGCCGGAAAGTGGTCGGTTGTTATTGACGGCGGCTACTGCGGTCAAGACAAAACGTTAAAGTCCGTCATGGCCTCCTCCTCACTGTAGTCTTCATACGGATTTTACTTGTATAATACTAATAATCAGTATATTTACTTCCTTCATTAATTAAGGAAATTAATTCTTTAATAATTGTTGTGACTTTTAAAATGATTATGCTAAAAATATATTAAGAAGGTTAGTGCTCCCATTAGTACTGAATTATTCCCTCTTGTGATAAAATAAAAAATAAAAATAAGACTCGTTTTATTTTAAAAAATTAACTTCTAGATACATTTTATACTATTAAAAGATAAAAACCATAAAAAATACATGAAGAGATAAAATTTCAAAGTAATTATTATAGGAAAATATGATAAGTTACTACTATAAAAAAAATACCAATTACTCTTTTATTATCATAAAATAAGATTTTTATCATTTGAATGGAGTATTTATATTTAATATCAATGCATGTGCAAAAGCTCGTTAAATTAAATCTTTAGTGAAAAGTACTTTAAAATGGCATTATTTTATCATATATAAAATTAATGTTTATTATTTATTATAAACATTATATATTTAATTTTTTTATTATACGATTATTAACATGCTATTTTCAAGTAACGGTAAACAGCTGATAAGATATTATATTTTTATATGTATTTAAATAATTAAAAAAAAAACAAAATTTCTATGTCCGGAAAAACAAATTATTAACACAAAAAATCAAACATTAATCAATAAAAGAAGAAAAAGCAAATAATAAATACCTGGTGAGAGGAAACATCTTCATGCTATCTACCACCTGTTTCCTGATCAGTATTGCAATAAGTGTTGTCTAATACAAATATAAATTAGGTAAAAAGAAACAAGAAAAACAATTAAACCAAAAGAAAACTTATCATGAAAATATGAAAATGTCAAATTTGAAAAAACAAACCTTCTTAATTTGGGAAATAGCAATATATATTTTTTTTGTCCATATACTGCGTAAGAATGTTTTTTTCATATATATCATCCAATGAAAAGAAAAAAGAAAATAAATTTACTCAAGGTGGGACTAAGTTAGCCGAAAACCTGATTTTCGATATTTATTCATTTTAATGTGTCTTTTATATATAACTAAAGGTATTATTATATATTTATAAAGTATTGTTTAACTTATTTTTCTAACCTTAATCTCATTCATAGTTTATAATAAATTACTTATCATACGAAAGATATATATATGGTTTATAAAATGTAATGGATTTGGTGTGACCTTTCATGATTTATATTTTTTTAAATTTTAATAAAAATTTAAAAATTTATATAATGATAGATAACTAATGAATTTTGAATATAAATATAGTTCAGATGTAAAAAATTATAATAATATAATTGAAACATTACGTTGGTTAAAAAAGAAAAAAAAGATACTGAACATGGAATACGGATAAGAAATGTACACATTAAAAACCTTTATTGGCAATTTAGCTTAGATCGAAGAAAAATATTACTCATTAGTTTTGATCCTAATTTTTTTAGTAGTTATTTAATGTGAACTTTAAAAAAAATATATATCTCAATATAATTTTCATATTCGTTAAAAGAAGCCGATGCCATATTTTTTTTTATTATATTCACGTTAACATTATTTAGAAGATGATAATTTGATATAAATATATGACATTAAACAATAGTTTAGTGATAAACTAATGTGTTATTTATTCATTCTCTAATTCTCTTTTTCTTTTCCCCGTACTATGCAAAAATTTGTTTGATTTCTCAAATATTTGTCATCAACAAATCCTATTTGCTTCTAAATCCTGCAATTGTTAGAGATTTTGTCATTATTGTAGCATTGTGTTTAGATAAAAACATTTAACAATTTTGAAAAACTGAAATCCATCGTATTTTGAATTACATAAAATTTGATTTTTTTATTAAATAGTTTGTTTAAATGAAATAATTAAAATATTTTGAATTTCAATTTTTTTATTTTAATAAAGTAAATTAATTTATCTTTTAAGACAAAATTTTATTTTAAAAATATTTAATTTGACCTTTGAACTATGTTGATTCAATTCAACTTTTTGTTTAAATTGGATCATTTAGATCTTCGATCAAACCAACTAATGTAAATCATTGACTTCATTCTTATAAATATAAATATTGTCTTTTAAATATTGTAAAACTGATTATTGATGTTCGAAATCATTTATAAAAATCATTAGTTGTATAATATTTATATATTTATATTATTTAAATGAGTGAAGTTAATTATTCTATATTTTAATATAAATATAGTAGAATCAAAAATCATTAATTATGATGTCTTAAATAGTGCTCTTAGGATACATTAGTACTCTCTAAATAAAATTGTGTCCCTAAAAACATAAGAAAGATGAAGGATTCAAAGTATTTTTGATATTTCATTCGAGTGGAATAAATGATACTTCGCTTAAAATTATACTAATTGTTCCTAAATTGAGTTAAAAAGATAATAACCATGGTTCAGATCAGAGTTAAGAAAATATAAATTGATTTTATTTATTTGGATCTTTTACACAATAATTAAATAATAATACATTTAGAAAAAATATCTTTCTTATATTTTAGGAGGGTGTTTCTATTTCTGGTTTATATTTAGGATTCAAGATACCATTTTTTAAAAACTATTTTTTACATAAAATAATTATTTTTTATTTTCAGAATCACATTGTAAAAAATATATAATTAGATTAGAAATAATTTAAAAAATTAATTTGATAAACATTTAATTATTAAAAAACGATTGAATTAATTTTAATTCATTAAATAATGACTATACACTCATTATATAGCATTATTTTTGCTGCAATTTTTTTTCAAAAATTACTGAAATTTACAAATTTGATAAAAATTATATATATATATATATATATATATATATATATATATATATATAATGAGTGTAATTTAATTTATTTAATTTATATATAATAGATAATAAATAGTTTAATGTGGCCTAAGAAACTAAATCCTACAATTGAGTTTTAAGAATTTGAATTGGGGCAGGCCATCTTAAACAGAATTGGACGATTGGTTTTGATATTTGTAATGAAAATACATAATGAGTGGCCCGCATTGCTTGTCTTTCTCACTGTGTGGAGTGCAATCAATGAACTCTTTCTTATATTTAAAGCAGAAATTGAAGTATATGTATATCAATGTTTCTTTCTTATATTTAACATGAGGAACTTGTGGAATATATAGGGCTTTGTCAACACAGGTAGACATCAAAATCAGTACTATTATTTTGTATTATTTTGTGGACAAATCTCAACTGTGGTCACAGGGATGTGGCAGTCTCATTTTTAACCATTGCTTAATGGGTTATACGGTGTTAGATATTTAAAGGTTTAAATATATATTTAGTGTTTATTTTTGTCTTTTTTTTATTCAATTTGATTATATTTTTTATTTTGTGTTTAATTAAATTTTTATTTTTGTCGAATTTTCGTCAAAATATATGAAAATGACGATTAGTATATAGTAATTATTTTTAATAACATGTCCAGTTACGGGTTCGTGGTGGCTGCTAATAGGCGGCTTGACCATATCCGAATCCTAGTCTGCAACCGCAACTAGCTGCCGTCGTATATGGGTGCTAAATGTTTTTAAATTTCATTTCGTTTTCAATTATCATAAATTTCTAAATTCAGTTTTCAAGGACTTCATTCATGTTTGAACTTTCTTTCCTTAAATCAATTTCATAATAATCTTCACTCTCAATTTTCCAACTCAACATAAATCAATATACGTATAAATTTTATACAAAATAAAAAAGTTAAATAATATATAAAGATCATTATCGTTTAGATTTTGAAATCGAAAATATTTCTATTCCTAATACAGATTAAACTCATATTTCACTAATACCGTGATAATATTTATTGAAATTTTTTTGTCCAGATAACCATTCAAACAAATTCCTCGTCATCCAGTATCCAAAAATCTTCATTACATCTCTCCAAACGCGTTTATGTTTTTTTGTACTCATTCAACGCGATTGTTGAAATTGCAATGAAATGACATTGATATTAAAATTCTGAATATGCAATTTTCAACCTGGGAGTCCCACGTATATGAAGTGCATCACAGTGTTCCATTCTGTGCCTCTCATCCCAACATGGTATCCTAAGATCATGGCCCCACATTTGACACCTGCCATACCCACACCCACAAATCTTATACACAATCATGCATCATTACTGTCTCTCCCTTATTATTAATACCCTTTTTACTTTTCACTAATTATAATTAATATTTTGGCCTAAATAAATTAATAAATACCACCGTTTCAAATTATTACAACAAAGACATGATGTATATCGTTTTCAAAATAAGTAAACACCAAATATTATTCCTTTCTCCGAATTATACTCATCCTGAATGCGTATATGTGATAAAGTTATTTTATTTTATTAAATATCCGCGTATTAAAGTTTTACTACTGACAATATACATAAATTAAATACTAATACACGTAATCATACATTTAATTCGTAATTATTCAGTTTTATTTTAATGACATATTTTACCATTACTTTAATATATATTTTGATGCATTTTAATAATATATTAAAAGTTAAAATACTTCGTTGATCCTCGTTTTTTTTTTAAATTTTAATTTGGTTCTCGTATTTTTATTAGTCTCAATTAGATTCTTATTTTTGTAAATTAGTATCAATTAGATCTTTTCCGTTAGTAGAGAACTAACACCGTTAAGTAGGTGCCACGTGTCAGCTCCTCGTTTTTGTGAATTTTTTGAATTTTTTGAATTTTTTTAAAATTTTTAAAAAAAATTTTATTTAAAAAAATATATATTTATGCCACGTGTCATGTCTGTAGTGTGCCACGTGTCAATCTAATATGGTAACACGTGTCAAATTATTATATGAATCTCAATTTGGTCCTCATATTTGTTAATTTGATCTGATTTGAATCCCAAATTCTTTAAAAAAATTTCAATTTCAGGCACTCCAAATTTAGACCAAATTTTACTTTTTTTATATAATGTTATGATTATTTTATTAAAATTGATATTTTTATTAAATATTTTAATAATATTAATTGTATTTAATATTAAAATTTTAAATATATTTCTTTTAATTTGTTATAAAATTATTTTAAAATTTTCCATTTGAATTTATAAAATTGTTATTTTTAAGCCAACTCTAAAATATTGTTGATATTGAATATTATACAAATATTTCAAATATAAATTTATTAATCTATATATTTATAATTTTAAAATAAAATTTAAATAAAGTTTAATGTAAAATATAAATTTAAATAAATTAAATATTGTTAAAAATATGTAATAGAAATATCACTTGTAATAAAAGTATCATCATTACATTTATAAAAAAATTAAATTTATTCTAAATTTGTAGCACATAAAATTAAAATTTAAAAAAAAAAATTTAGAACTGAAATCAAATCAACAAAAATGAGAACCAAATTGAGATTCATACAATCACTATATTAGATTGACACGTGGCACACTACAAACCTGACACGTGGCATAAATATTTAAAAAAAAAATTAACAAAAAAAATAAGGAGCTGACACATGGTACCTACTTAATGGTGTTAGTTCTATTTACAGAAAGGACCTATTTGATACTAATTTACAAAAACGATACCTAATTGAGACTAATAAAAATACGAGGACCAAATTAAAATTTTACGACAAAAATGAGGATCAACAGAATATTTTAATTTATATTAAATATGTAGTGACAGGTTGATATAAAAAATGTTAAAAGAAAAACTAAAATAACATCATTTTAGTGACACGGTCTTCTTAAGATTATTTTTAATTATACATCAACAGTTAGACATCAAACATATTAACAAAATGAAAAATCAGAAAGCTAAGTTTTTCGTCATGTGTTTTATTTTGTCAAACTTAGTTTTCATTGTTGCAATTTGAAGTTAATGAATTAATTTTCAAGATTTTAAAAATTTATTTAAATTTAATCATTTCGTAAACTTCGTAACAGTAAAAAAATTAGCATAATAATTAAATTTAAATATAAAAAATATTTAAAATTGCTTATTTTTAAAATTTTAGAGAACTGAATTCGTTAATTTAAAAAGATAAAGATCAATACAATTATGAAAATAAACTACAAAGACACAAATATACAATTTTTTTCATAAAAGAGTGAAATAATATAATATAAAATAAAACTGCGGAAATGATAAAAGTTCATTCATAAAAGTGACAGTTAAGTCTTTGATTTCCACTCATAAAATCATACCAGTGATTATCATTTGATTTCATTTCATTATAATTTATATTTTAATCCCTCTTAAGAGAGGATAGTTAACTTTACTGAGTATTAAATAAATAACAAAAATATTTTCATGGATCAAGTCGTGTTCGGTCACCATTGCCATCGTATAATAGGTGTTTGGTTATGGTCACATCTTTTTATAATAATAAATGTAAATTAAAAATATTATTAACTTCAGGAGACAATTATTGGATGCATTGATGTAGACGAAATTAATTTAGTACAAATGGTTAATAATATTAAACATTAATGATGATATATAGAAAAAAAAAGACAGATTTTTAATAAAACGTGATATGAATGGTTAGGCCCGAGAGAGAGATGAACATTGACCAATTATATTGAACAAGTAGATCAAGTAGATTAGTTGTGCCACAACCACTAAAATAAAATCCAATATAGGGTCATAGTTATCCAACACCAACCAAGCACAAAAACTTCAGTTTATTCAAAACAAATTCAGTGTGAAAATCAATAGGAACAGTGACGCGAATCCATAAGTGTACTAGTAAAAAATATTTATTAAAGTATACTATATTAACACTTTATCAAGCTTTATCAATTTTTTTTTTTTAAATATCCACGTCTCCTTTTAAGATTTTATTTTCTTAGAAGCAACATGTTCCATTAGTTTCCTAAATAAGTTTGTCGATTTTATTTTATTTATTAAAATTAAAATATAAATACTTTTATCTTTTATACAGACCACGTATAATTTCTTATCAGATAATCTTGAGCAAAGGTAGTCTTTTTGAATATTTTTATTTTTGTTTAACTGCATCTAATTTTATTTAGCTATGATAGTACATTTCTTATAATTTTCATTCATTTTTTTTTTATATTACGCAATCACGTATAATCACTAAGTTTACTACAGAATCGTATGCACATTTTTTTTTTTAATTTATTGATGTGTATTAATGTTTTTATATCGCAAAATATCAGGACAAAAAACTCACCCGAATGGTTTACTTAAGTAACTAATAGACTTTAACCATTGACGTGTTAGAGAGTTATACCTTAGTTAGTAGTTATTTATGATTATTTGACATCATGATTATGAATAACTAAGTATAGGTAGGACAATATGATATAGTCATGTACCTTCTTAATATATAAACAAATATTTAAACTTCTACAAACCCTCTTCAAATTCAAGGATAAATAGAATTGTACAATATAAAAAAATCAATAAAATACTTGCTGCATTCAATAGTAACTTTTAATTTACTTAGACATTTATAATATTTTATATATTAATTTTGATATTATAATTTGAATGGTTAATTTAATATATAATAAACAAAGATTTTATCTTAAATAATTATTAAATGTTAATCATATTTTTAGAGTTACCCTTTTTAACATATTAAAAATTACATAACATAAAATTATTATTATTATTATTTTATTTTTCTCCTTTTACTCAATTTAAAACTAATATAAATATTTTTATTCATAATTATTTAAATAATATTTTACGAAAAAGTAATGATTATTTTTCAAAAAATAATATTAGATTTATTGTTTGTAGTATAAAAAGATAAAAGGTAGAATTATTGTAGAATATAATAAATATATTACTTAATTGAACAATAAGCTTAAATTAATTATATTAATTATTTTAATTAATATTGTTGAATTAACTTACCAAAAACACTTAACATATATAAGGAAAAAAACAAAAAAAAAAGTGATAAATTTGAAAGCTAAGAAGATGAATAATAATACTTATGTTTGAATTTCTTTTCCAAAATATTTCGACTTTATAGTACGTATAAATTAATAAGTGGTCACGTGAAAGTAACCATAAATTAATAATGATTTCCGAATCTGAGAATAACAGCAATGCTGCGATCCATGTACGAAACCAAAGAGAAAAGAGACCTAGTTTCATTTTTTTTTTCCGTCACATGCCAAAACTAATCACCACATACTCATAAATCAAACTCATGATAATATTATATTTCTTCTCCATTTTTTTTTTCTTTCACGTGCCAAAACTAATCACCACATACTTATAAATTAATTTCATAATAATTTCGTAAATTAAACCCCTTGTATACTCTGGTTGTAAATCATCTGCACAGATTTAACCTTTCAAATGTTTTATTCTTGTTTTTCCCTCTCCGGATCGATCGTATTAAAATAATTTCGACATTTAATTAGCATAATAGCTACAACCACATTCATAATGGATGAAGTACCCTTATCTTATACAATACGTTCCACCTCACAAAAACATGCTTCATAAATAAATAAAGATTACGTTGTATTTGCCACGTCCTTAAACAAACATCCACATCAGATTATGTTGTATGTTTGTAGTCTTGTAGATTTGTAGATGTAAGTAATTATAATTATAATTACAACACTATTCTTACCTTCATTCTCATCCAGATAAGAATAACACAGCAAAAAAGAAAACAAATTTGTCCACTAATTCTGAAAATTCAATAATAAATCCTCCACGCATATATTTATTTCTACCCAACAAAAGCTTCCACGGCAAAACCATTCTCTGTAACAGCAGTTCTTGGTTCTCTGCAAGATGATCGGAGAACACACAGAGTCACATGTTTCCGATGACCACAAGGTACCTCTTCTGCCCATTCAGGAGGCAGCGGAGGGAACACAGAGAGGCGTCTCCTTCACCTTCAAAACGATTCTAACACTGCAAAACTTCTATGTCATTCTGGGACCTTTGTTGTCCCTTTTCATATGCTTCTTCGTGAAGCTTGACGGTCCACCCACGAGCCAGAAAATGCTTGGTGTGATTGCTTGGGTTTTTACTTGGTGGGTGACCCAAGCCGTGCCGCTTCCGGTCACCTCCATGTGTCCTTTGTTTCTCTTCCCCATCTTCGGGATTGCTTCAGCTGACACCGTGGCGCACTCCTACATGGATGATGTCATCACCCTCGTTTTGGGAAGCTTCATTCTCGCTCTCGCCGTCGAACGCTACAACGTTCACCGGAGATTGGCCTTGAATGTGAGTCACCCCTCTTGCCTTCACTTTCGTTCAATTTTCGCACTTGTTTTACCATCGCAATTGAGTTTTCATCAGTGTCAGCCATCAGCGATCCGGGGGTTTTATTGATTCAATCTCTTCAATTCTTTTATGATTATTCACACCTTTTTTTTCTGGTTCATAATAAGAAAAAAATATTTGTTTTGCCATTATTTTGGGCAGACGGTTTCATCGCCACGTATGCTCAATTATTTGCTTTTGAAATAATAGAATTCTTGACTTTTTTCTCTCTAAGCAAGGGGAAGAAAATTTTGTATTGAATTATTCTATTTTTTTACTTATAAGTAGTTGTAATCCTTAAATAGAAGACGTAATGAACACAGAAGATTAATTATTATATTTAATCTTTCATACTGTTTTTTCTTAATTAAAATTGGGAAGGATTTATAAGAAAATAAATAGAGAATATTATTGTTTTTCTATTTGTGGCTGGTTTGAAATGTGAGATGATATTTTATATTAGGTGGTGGGAAAAGAGGCTATGTTCTATTTCTCTTTTTCTCTGTAGTGGCAAAGAAAAAACATTAGGAAGTGTGATATGATTTGTGAACGTGGCATGGGGCCTGCAGGTAACGTTGCTGTTTTGCGGCGATCCGGTGAATCCAGCGCTGTTACTGTTGGGGCTGTGTGCGACGGTATTCTTCGTGAGCATGTGGCTGCACAACGTGGCGACGGCGGTGATGATGATGCCGGTGGCGACGGGGATCGTGCAGCGGCTGCCTGCGGTGCACGAGCAATCGGGGGCGGTGAACAAGTTCAGCCGTGCGGTGATTCTGACGGTGGTGTACGCGACGCCGATTGGGGGAATAAGCACTCTAACGGGAACGGGTGTGAACTTAATAATAATCGGAATGTGGAAGAGCCTCTTCCCCGAAGCAAAACCAATAAGCTTCAACACGTGGTTCTTCTACGGTTTCCCTGTGGCTATTCTCACCCTTATTTGTTTTTGGTGCATACTCTGTCTCCTCTACGTGCCCAAAGGTTCGGGTCGTGCTTTGTCTTCTTACTTGGATAGAACTCACTTGAAAAGGGACCTTGAAGCTCTTGGTAAGTTTCTGACTTCAACCTTACACAGTTTTCGTTTACTTTACTCTCCAGATTGTGCAATTAGAAAATATAATGGGGGAGGCGCAGAAAAAACCTTCCCAAGCTTCAGCCTTGTCGTTTCCTTGTCGTGTTATATTCTCTCTTTTGTTTTACTTCCATTTGCATCTTTCAATTATACGTGTCCTGTTCTTCATCATGGCCTTCCATTCACAAGTTTATGCTTATCTGGCAACCACGACACCTGTCACTTCAATCTACCAATTTCCTCGAAGATATTTTACAAAAATAAATATGTTCTAATTAGTTAATTTTTTAATAATAAAAAATATGACATTTAATACATTTATCAAACCTAGGACTATAATTATCACTGTGTTTTAAGAGGTGTGGAGAGGACACAACGTCATCCACCTTCACGATGGAAAATGAATAAAAGGAACAAGTTGGGGAATGTGGGACACGTTAACATTCTTTTTTAAACGGTACCACTTCTTTTTAAGGACTTGCAATTTTTAAAATTATTTTAACATTTAAATCATGATATTTTACTGTAATTCAGAAAAATCTTTAATGTATATTTCTATAATAATTAGAATAAAAAAATTTATATTTATTAACTTGTTAACAATATTTTTCAAGAAATACAGCTAATATAATTAATATATAACAGCTTATAAAAACTATTACAGAACTTCTTCTTTTTTGCATACTTTGATTGATGAAGTTTTTGAATGTAAATTGTTAAATTTAGATAGAAAGTGAAAAAAAGAAGAAGAAAAAGATAGTCTGACACACCAAAGGCAAGTAAAATTTAAAACATTTGTTTTTTCTTCTTACTTCAATATTATTGAAGAGGTTGATGGCCGACCTCATCGTACTAAGTGGGTGCGAGAGATAATGATGACGGACATATTTGGAATGAGCATCCCATGGAAGTTGCTGGGTGCATTTTAACGATGCACATTATCGACACGTCTCAAATGTCCTTTACAGCTTTATCGAATAATAAACTGCATCCTTGGTAGAAAAGAAAAATACTTTATAGACCTGTCGTCCAAAAAGTTAAAGCAAATTCAATACTTTATCGATGTTTGCAGGTCCCATGGCTTTCGCTGAGAAGATGGTGTTGTCCGTGTTTGGGGTATGCAAGTCTAAATATATACATTTTAAATTACTACATTTAATCACGGAGGAGCTTAATGTGTTTTGAACTAATGCAGTTGCTGATCGCATTGTGGATGACAAGAAGAATCACAGATGACATTCCTGGATGGGGATCTTTGTTCCACGGTCTTGTTGGAGATGGAAGTGTCAGTGTAAGTATCGTGTTTGTTTGACTCATGACACAAAAAATTGTAGTCGTGAACTAATGAAACAGAAGGAAATAATGTAGGTTATGGTGGCTGTTTTATTGTTCATAATCCCAAACATGAAGCAAGAGGGGGAGAAGCTAATGAGCTGGAATGAGTGCAAAAGGTTACCTTGGAACCTGATTTTGCTTCTGGGAGCTGGTTTTGCCATAGCTGATGGAGTACAATCCAGTGGTTTAGCAGATGTGCTTTCACAAGCCTTGGATTTCTTGGAAGATGCCCCATACTTGGCCATTGTTCCTGCTGTTAGTCTGATATGTAGCATTATTACTGAGTTCATCACCTCCAATGATGCCACTGCTACTCTTCTTGTGCCACTTCTTTATCACATAGCCAGAACAATGCACGTGCACCCGCTTCTTCTCATGGTACCTGGAGGAATAGCAACCGAGTTTGCCTTCTGGCTTCCAACCTCAACACCTTCAAATGTAGTTGGCTTTGCCACCGGACACATAGAAATCAAAGACATGCTCAAAGTTGGTGTGCCTCTCAAGGTTGCTGGGATTGTTGTGCTGTCTATTCTAATGCCTTCACTAGGTGAGTTATATACCTAAGTACCATATCTGTTTCGGCAGACATATATGCTTTAAGAAAGTTAAAAAATGTTTCTGATGTCAAGTGATTTTGTTGTTGCAGGGACATTTGTTTTTGGAGCAAAAACATAAGTGATGTTGCCAAAGGAACACTCTTGTCGGATACCAGATTTGTTTATTCTCCGAATTTCATTTTGATTTATAAATTTGGGCTGTCTACACGCTTTTGCAGAATGTTGTTTGTCTATGGGAGATGAACGGACGTTTAAATATGCAGGGCGAAGGAGATGGGAGAGAAACAACTCCATCTCTTTTATTTTGTATTTGTTTGTTAATTTGTTTATAATTTTTTTACAGGGTTACATCATATAAATATAATGATATAAATAGGGCGAGATTCCAACTATTGTAAAACTTTGTACCAGTAGCAGAAGAAGGGAATTGATTTCTTTTTTTCCTATGTAAAATGCATTTTGTTGATTAGAAGGTGTTGGAGTTCCTGTTGACCTGCTTGCATTTTGGCTTGGTAATTTTGCAACGTACCTTTGTAGATTGGCTTGTCCATAACTAACTAACTATGTTCTGCAATGACTAACTGCAAAAGGGTCATGAACAAAGATAATGAAAAAAATTGATTTATAATTAAGAAATATAAAAAAATAAAAAAACAAAAAATTTATTCAAAAACTTAACATATAACATTGTAAAAGAAAATTATCAAAATTTAATTATTAAAATATTTTTTTACACGTTTTACTAAACTGTTGGAGAAGTCAGAAAAAAAATTATAAAACTTGAAAAATGAAGATAAAATTAGCTTGCAAAGACCAAGAGGCTAAAAATAGCATATAGTCCAATTTTAGTAATGAATTTGAAAATAGTAAAAGTAGGATTATCAAAGTTAATATTTTCAAACATAAAAAAAAAATATAAACTCTCACTATTAGACTGTGTTTGAACTTGGAAATTTTCTGTTCACGAGAGAGAATTACCTGAATTAATTTCCTGTTTGTTCCAACTTATTTAAGCTGATTTCTGGACGAGAGAACAAATTGTCATCCTCTCAAATACCATAGATCTTTCGTGATTTACTGAAGATAACAAGCGAAATTACAAATATGGCCTTGCATTGAGAGGTGAAGGAACTGATTTTGGGGTAATGTCAGGGGTTGATTCCCTTCTTTTTTGTGTACGCATAAAGATTTTCATGTCTTTTGTTTCAAATTTCATCTCCAATTTTGTTTAAAATAATATTATTTGAAATACTAATAAATTTAATAATGACAAAATTATTTAATTGATGGTATTATTTTTTTAATTAAATATTTAAGAGAAAATTATTTTCAATCAATCATATATTATTTTTAATTAATTACACTTACTAAAATGTTTATTTTAAAAATACATTATTTTTTCTATTAACTAAAATTAATTTTAACTAAATTTGAAAAGAGTAATTTAACAATAGGGACAAAAGAGTAATTTTATATTTAAATTTATTAACTTTTTTTTAATTTATCATGCACATGACATTATACAAAAACTTTCATCTCAAATCTACCGATAATATATATATATATATATATATATATATATATATATATATATATATAAAATAACAAAATCCTTTTTGTTTGTCATTGGTTTATGGAGGAAAAAATAACTAATTATTATATTCTTAATATTTTTTAAGTTTAAATATTGATTTGATTATAATCTTTGCTTAATTTTTTTAATCTGGTTATAATATTTTTTTATTCAATTTAATTATAATATTTGTCTATTTGTTCAATTTGGTCCTTTTTGTTAACATAATTATTAAAATAGTTAACGGATTGTGAACAATGACTACCATATGTTATTTTGTGATTTTTTTTAATTTTTTAATTAAAAAAAATGTCCACATGTCAAACCAATAAATATCATGCCGATCAGTATTTTATATTCAATTTGGTCCCAATTTTTGGTTAAAATTGAGCAATTTTGTTTCTCTTCAAATTGAGACCAAATTTAATTTTTATATAAATATTATATCGATATTCTTATTAAAATTGACATTTTCATTAAATATTTTTAATTTAGATTTAGAGTTGGTTTAAAATTAAAATGAAATTTTTTAAACCAATGGTGTTATTCTCCAATCATAAAAATTTTCATTATAATTTTAAACTAACTCTAATCCTAACAAAAAATATTTAATAAAAATGTGAATTTAAAAAAATACCAATATAACATTTATATAAAAATTAAATTTGGTCTCAATTTAAAAAAGGATAAAATTGATCAATTTAAAAAAATAGACTAAATTAAACAAAAATAACTAATATCAATATCAAATTAAATATAAAATATCAATTCTGTCACATTATTGACTTGACACATGGATATACTTAAAAAGATAAAAAAGATAATCAGAAAAATTACAAAGTGACATATGACAGTTATTGTTCACGATCCCTTAATTATTTTGACGATGGAGAAAAAATAATCAAATTAAACAAAATTAAAAAATATTAAAACTAAATTAAAAAAAATATTATGAACAAATTAAAAAAAATGTTAGAATCAAATCGGTATGTAAGCCTATTTTTTAATATCAACTATATCTATAGTAAAAAATTTCAACTATCTTATCACTTAATATTGTTTTTGTAACTTTTTTTATCACTATATAAGTCACATTGTTGACTTCAATTTGTCTGCCGAGGATAAAATATTTCATTGATTCCTCTAAATTAATTTTTGACTTAGAATTAATAGTAGACAAAGAAAGTTGATATCTTTTCACACATCAAATTCATATGTTATGATTTATTCTCTGGCTGCATCTTCCTTGGGTAGACAAAATTTCAACATTGAAAATTCTTAACATGATTACAAAATGACTTGCGTATTTAAGATCTAAAGTTTTGCTCAAAATAAAAAGCTCAATAATACTTTCACAAATCTCAAACTGAATTATTTCAGACAATAATTTATAATTGTATCAAATATATATACAAAATAGTGATGTTATGCAATAATATGATAATTTTCAAATAAGATAATGTTAAACATTATTAACTTTAACATTTATGTTACACCGATATCTTAAAGTTAATTAATTATTTATCGTCATAAAAATTTATTACAAAAAAAAAAATAAAAATAAGAAGATCACACCAAATTCATGATAAAATTTATACTTCACCGGACATAAACAAATTATATTTATTATAAAAAATCTAAATAATAAATGAAGACAAAAGAATAAACCATTTATATGGTCATTTATGAATAAAGGCTAAATTAGCTAATTTATTGGCATAATGATTTCTTTCACGTACAACATGAGAAACTTTGAATTACATATACCTATAAAAATATAAGAACCAATGTCTCTTTAAAACTCAAAAGAACCACTCATTGATCCAACAAATCATGACAAACTAAAAAAGAATCACTTTCTAACCAAATATTTAAAAGCCCTTCCTTCTAGTATGCTATAAATGCTCTCGTAAATTCAGCTTAAATAAAAGTCTATACCACTAAAAAAATTAAAAAACTCATTATATATTCATTTGACTTTTTCAAAAATATCAGCACATAAACCAATTAGGACAACTCCTAATTATATAAATAAAATTATCCTCACTAATTTGAATATTGATAAACTTTAACATAACAAAATTAGAGATAATATTATTTATATTTTTAGATTTATTATCGATTATATGTATTAACTTCTTAATTAATAAATAGCAATAATATCATATCTTAATATACTATTCCTTTATACACTTTATATAGATAGTACTATCACTCAATTATTTATGACCACTATTTCAGAATAAAACGAACTAAAGATGTATAATTAAAACTAGTGTAAAATATTTAAAGTAAATAAGATCTTATAAAATCACTTAAAATTCAAGCTGTACCTATATTGCATAAGAGCATGCTCTACGAAAAATTACTTGTCAAGTTAGGTAAACTCAAACTTTGAGGTATAAAGTTTTATATATTTTTTATTGTATGTATGCAAATTTTTATATATGCTTTCTAAGTGGGAACGTGTACAAATAGTAAGACCACTTTCTTACGCAAGAATGACATTTCGATTAGTTTATATTATTAAGAAAAATTATGTTTTGACAAAGTTGTCATAAACAGAATTAAAACAAATAATTCTTTTTATTTTTTAACCAAAATGAAGTAATAAGTTGTACTTTTTTATTTAAATAAATGGTAGTTTGTCTTTGTTATTTTTTTTTTTGTTAAAGTATCATTTTTCTATTATTAATGTAGTTGAGGCTAGTTCTTTAAGGAGGAATATTGTGCACGTATAAAATATGTGCTATATATTCAAAGCAATTAATTTTGTTTTTTTTATTATTTACATTGATCATATTATATTTGATCTCTTTTTCGATCTCTTATTACATGTCGGGTCACTAATTTCTTTCTCTCTTTTAAATGTTTATATTTAATCTTAAGTTGTATATGCTTCTAACAAAAGATATGATTTTTACTTTATTTTTCATCCCCATTTATAATATTATTTTTGATAAATTCACACCCTCCGAGAAGAAAACCAATTTAAAATAATAAATTTGCAATACATTTAAGCTATAGTTGTTAATGTAAGCATTTATTATCTCAAATCAGATAAAAAAAAAAAGAAAAACTTTTGTTATTTACAAAATGTGAGTAAAAATGTTTGAAAAGATATAAGTGATGCTTCATTTACTAAGAGTTATAAAAGATATAAGTGAAACTTATACTGAGTATTTGTATATAATTCACTTTATTATTTTTTATTCAATATTAATATGTGCAGAGAACTATTTTCCGTTTATTTAGCTTATAATTACTATAACGCAACCAAACGTGCATGGATCATTAGCATTGACCAAGAAACTCTATAGAACAATTAATAAACATTCACGTGAAAAAATCCAATAAAAAATACAGCCACGCAAAGGGCACCAAAACTGGAACAGTTTATTCGTTTAGGAACTATAATAATGACACTAATTAATCTCATTTAATCCGAACACCTCCGGCAAACCCATCTTCTGCGACAGTTTCTAGTTCTGTCCGAGATGACCGGAGAAGAAACTCCGTTACCTACTTCCGATGATCACGGAGCACCGCTTCTCCCTGTTCACGAGGCGGTGGAAGGAACACAGAGCATTGTCTCCTTCACCATGAAATCAATTCTAACACTAGAAAACTTCTATGTCCTTTTGGGACCTTTGTTGACCCTTCTCATATGCCTCTTCGTGAAGCTCGAACCTCCCAATAGCCAGAAAATGCTTGGCGTGGCAGCTTGGGTGTTCACGTGGTGGATAACGCAAGCCGTGCCGCTTCCGGTGACCTCCCTGTGTCCTTTGTTTCTCTTCCCCATGTTCGGAATTGCTTCAGCTGATAGCGTGGCGCACTCCTACATGAACGATCTCGTCACGCTCATTTTGGGAAGCTTCATTCTCGCTCTCGCCGTGGAACGATACAACGTTCACCGGAGACTGGCCTTGAATGTTAGTCACTCACTCTTTTTGTTGCCTTCCACTTCAGTTTCACACGTTACTATATATTTGTGAGCCAACATCACGTGGACCCAACAGGTAACTTTGCTGTTTTGTACCGATCCGGTGAATCCGGCGCTGCTATTGTTGGGGCTATGTGCGACGATCTTCTTGGTGAGCATGTGGCTACTGAACGTGCCCACGGCGGTGATGATGATGTCGGTGGTGACGGGGATGTTGCAGCGGCTGCCGCCGATGCAGGAGCAGTCGGAGGAGGTGAGAAAGTTCTGCAAGGCGGTGATTCTGACGGTGGTTTACGCGACGCCGATCGGAGGGATGAGCACCTTGACGGGTACGGGTGTGAACTTGATAATAATTGGGATGTGGAAGAGTCAGTTTCCTGAGGGAAAAGCAATAAGCTTCAACACATGGTTCTTCTTCGGATTCCCCGTGGCTATCCTCATTCTGATTTGTTTTTGGTGCATTCTCTGCCTCCTCTATCTGTCTAAAGGAACTTCTCGCGCTTTGTCTTCTTATTTGGGTAAAGTTCATCTGAGAAGAGACCTCGAAGATCTTGGTAAGTTTCTCCCTAACCCGATGCACTATAGTACACTTTTTAATGTCAATTGTTTCCCTATATAAATAAGACTTTGTCGAATTTTTATATATCCGAATGAAATTAATTAAATCAAATGGAATTCTTTTATGGTTGTTTATAGGTCCCACGACTTTTGCTGAGAAAATGGTGTTGTCTATATCTGGGGTATGTATGTATACCTTCTAAAGTTTTATATCTAATGATGAAGGAACTTAATGTGTTTTCAAATAAACAACTACGTAGTTATTGTATTATGGTAAATACAGTTGCTTATAATATTATGGATGACAAGAAGAATCACTGACGACATTCCTGGATGGGGGGTTTTATTCCATGGACTTGTTGGAGATGGATGTGTCAGTGTAAGTATTCTGTAAGAGTTTTTAGTTCATATATATAACTCATCACACAAAAAATTTGTTCTTCTATGCAATGTGATGATGCAGGTTATGGTGGCTGTCTTACTGTTCATAATCCCAAACATGAAGCGAGAAGGGGAAAAGCTAATGAGCTGGAATGACTGCAAAAAGTTACCTTGGAGCCTCGTTTTGCTTCTAGGAGCTGGTTTTGCCGTTGCCGATGGAGTACAATCTAGTGGCTTAGCGGATGTGTTATCAGGGTTCTTGAATTGCTTGCAAGACACTCCATACATGCCATTGTTCCTGCTGTTTGTGTAATATGTAGCATTATTACTGAGTTCATCACCTCTAATGCGGCTACTGCAACTCTTGTTGTCCCACTTCTTTATCAAATAGCCATAACTATGCATCTGCATCCACTCATGCTCATTATCCCCGGAGGAATAGCAACAGAGTTTGCTTTCTGGCTTCCAACTTCAACGCCCTCAAATGCACTTGGAATCGCTACTGGACACATAGAAATTAAAGACATGCTCAAAGTAGGTGTGCCACTCAAGGTGGCTGGGATTGTTGTCTTGTCTCTTCTCATGCCGTCACTAGGTGCGTTTCCTACCTTCTATGTTCTGCTACACAAATGCTTTTGGGGCTGATAATCAAGTCTCGTTGTTGCAGGAACTATTGTTTTTGGAATACATAACGATACTCGTGAACAACTGATATTGATGAAGGAAAACTCTTGGTTAGTAGCAAATTGATTGCTTCATCCACTTCTACTTTGTTTTGTAAATTTTGATTGAGTCTGTTATCATTCCCAAAACACTATTACATCATTACATGTGCAATGATGTCTTGTACTATATTTATCAAATGGGTAATAATATATTTTTCATCCACCATTTTACTTTTTACTTTTATCTGGTATATATATATATATATATATATATATATATATATATATATATATATCAAAAAAAACGTGTACTCGTTGTGGCGTGTCTTAGTGGATAGTGATTATGTGACAGAGAGGAAGGTGGAGTTGAATGTCTTGATTTGTAGGCTGCAGCACATAGTTCCTTTCCAAAATTATCCATACGTTACATTAAGTTATTATTATTATTATTATTATTATTATTTTATTTGTTATTACGATAATTTGTCCCTATCTGTGACTTCTTTCATGAGTGCACATGGTTTTGGCCATGCATGCCCATCCTTTTATTTCATGATCTGACTATCAAACTTTATTAAGTTAAATGTGGACAATTTCAACTATATATAGAAAATACTTTATTAATTCAAATATTTGATTATGGTAATAAATAATATTTTAAAATATCTTTCAAAAATATGTTAAATATAATGATGTCGTACTTTTACGTTCATTTCCTAAAACCAATTCTAAAACCATTTGAAAAACAAAAAAACTTACTATAGATCCAACCTCTTATCTCTAGAAACAAAGAGATATTTTTTATTAATTAAACATTATTTTATGATGCAATTTTGCTTTTTATTACTAAATGGATGACTTAAAAATTGTTTTGAAAGCACTTAATATGCTGATTTCTTTAATCGTTACTCTTCTTTATTGAGTAATAAAGGGAATAAATTAAGAAAAATACAGAATACGGCGATACCGAAGGTTTTATCTTACTAATTACGATACCGAAACCCATTTTTGGGTTATATGCCTAACTTCACAAGTACCAAGATGGTTGATAAAGACAAGTAAATATTGAAAATACCAATAAAAATATTCTTCAATTACATTAAATATCAAACACGTTCTATATTACACGATAAATAAAACAAGAATTTAATTTTAATATCCTTCAAATTAATTAAAAATTAATACAGATAAAACTCTTAAATTCATTATCATAAAACTCAAACACCTTAACTGTCTCCGACCCTGATGCGACCAACTACAAAGAAGAAATTTCAGAAGTTATGAATGAGTTTGACGATTAGATATGAATTAATCATTAAAAAAACCGTCAGAAATGTGAAATGGTGTGGAGAAAGATATTTATGTATATTTATTATTATTATATTATCATTTATTGAATATATTTTCTTATTTATTTTTATTATAAGAAATAATACATATTTAACCAAAATTACTTACAATAATTGTTTAGACATTAAAATGTTATTGCAATATGAAACTCTCACGTGAGATATTTAAAACTAAAAATATTTATTTATAAAGTTATAAATAATTAGTTATATAGGCCTTTCTCATTTTTAGATGTTAATTAAAAGCGACCATTATTATTTTTTACTAAAAAAATCTTATTCCTTAACGCAGAATTTAACCATTTCAGAAACGGACAGAAACGCGTTTTCACCAACAATAGGAACTCGGAGGCCTAGAAAGTTCACAGAAAACCCCATTATATAACCGTCTTCTTCCTCCGCTATAAATACCAACAACCACTCCTTAACAGAGATCCAAATCTATGATTATGACGATGAAACACCATTGCCTTCTCCTCCTCTCTCTTGTGTTGGTGTCTTACGCTACACGCTCCGACGGGGCGCCGGGCGGGTGGGAGGCGATCAAGGACGTGAAAGAGCAGCACGTGGTGGAGATCGCGGAGTATGCAGTGAGTGAGTACGACAAGCGTTCTGGTGCGAAGCTGAAGCTGGTGAGTGTGTTGAAGGGCGAGACCCAGGTGGTGGCCGGCACCAACTACCGTCTGGTGCTGAAGACCAAGGGCGGTTCCGGCGCCACCAATTACGAGGCCGTTGTGTGGGAGAAACCTTGGCTCAATTTCAAAAACCTCACTTCCTTTAAACCCCTTCCTGCATAGATAATAATCTCCATCTTCACTTCATTCCAGTTGAGTTGTGCTCTTTTCTCTATTATCAACTCCATTCCCAGTTAATGTCTTGTTTTTTGGATGTGTGTGCTAAGTTTGTAATCGTTAATGTAATTATTGCTGTGTAATGGATTCTTCTATACCCTTCTATGTTCCTTTTATGTTCACTCTGTCTTCGTTTATGATTTCTGATCTGGAGAAGCTATGCCTGTACTAGAAACTTTCATCGGATTGTGTTGTGATTGTTGAACAAATTGTATAAAAGTTACGAATGAATAAATTTCGATGACGAAATTTGTGCCTCTAGTTTCAACGTGTAGGGTCATTTCCGTTTAGACCTGCCTACGTTTTTTCCTTTGCCGTGTAGTATGGAATTGGTGATATATTAAATTATGGCGGACTCTACGGTGAATAGTCAGTCCACCCAAATCAGTGGATCAGGAAGATTACACTCACCACCAGTGGCTAAAAGCTGTTCGAAATGATTAACTTTAATCTAATTTTAAATTCCAAACTTAGGCGCTCATTATCCAAATTAGTCATAAAATATTAATATTATTATTCACTTCTGATGTGCACCCTTTATTAAACAATTTTACTCTTCAATCAATTCTTCTATTTTTCATTTTTTTTTCTTGTGTGGTAATTGTCCCGTTACTTTTATATTAGCAACTCCTCTGTCAAACGATTTAGAATGACAACTTAGTAAGGATAACTCATTTGGCTTTATGAATAGAGACAGAAATATGTCACCTAAAATTCACTAAAAATCATATCACCAAATAACAAAGCAGCTACACCAGTTTGCATGCCAATATAAAACACATTATATTAGGTTTAATTAATCGGATAATACTAACTTTCATTTATATATGTCAATTTAATATTAATTTTTAAAAATATATTAATTAAATCTTAATTTTTAAAAATATACCTGAATTAGGTATTTTTCAGTAAAAAAAATATAAATATAAATATTAACATTGTTAACGGTGTTGATATTTAAAATGATTTACAAAATTAAGTATTAATATTTATATCAAAACTTAGTGATAAAACTCATAAATTCAGTTAACGACTTTAATAATTTTTATTTAAAAATAACATGTTTAAGATACTATTTCAAAAATTAGGACTAGATTGACACATCTTTAAAAATGAATAATACCAAACTGAGACATTTGAACGAAAATGAGTATTATCCGACTAATTAAACATTTTTTTATTAAGCAAAGCCTGTCTTTAGTATTAAATTTTATACTTAATAACATAAAAGAGTGGAGTGAGGGAGGAGAGTAAGGATATCAAAGATTCACTTTACCAAATGATGTAATAAAGTTTTATAATTGTTCTTTTATATTATTTACTCAGGGGTGAAAAGATGATTTTATTATAGTTTATTATAAAATGTCAAGCGAACAAAATGCGGTTTTTGTTTTATTATATTTATTTTTCCATTTATATTACATTTCATTCCATTTATTTCTATTTCTCCTCACTCATACAAAAACATATTTATATTTAAACATAAAAGTCCTCCTTTTAACTAACTGAGAAAACAGAAAAAAAAAATAACACAGATTAATTTTATTTTATCAAAAGGAACAATATGAAGAAAACTATATCTAACAATATAATAGTTTGTCTTCATCACTTTAGTGTTTGTAAATATATTAGTGTCATTCTCTCAATATTGTTTTAAACCTTGTCTTTGACTAAAATACTGCAACTTCCTTCCTCTTAAATATCTTTGTGACTCTTTAAACCAAGTCCTTTCCAGACCGAGTAATACTAACTTAAAATTATTAAATAATTCTAAAAAGTAAGATTACAAAATAACTCATTTATCCGTTATGGGTCTAATCTAAAATAAATGTATCCAATTTATTTATTATAAAAAAGAATTAAATTAAATTTGTCCATTTAATTTTATAGATAAATAAGTATATATCTATTATTTGTCAAAATTAAATTCCAAATTATAATAGGTAATCAATATTAATTTAGCTATTTTTATTAAAAATAATTAGAAGATATATTTTATATATTTACAATTTTTGTTAAAAAATATAATTTAAAAAGGTAGATTGATTTTTTAAATAATATGTTTATTGGTGAATTAGATATTAATACGTAAAATATTGCACAAATAAATTAAATTATATTATTAAATAAGAAAAACCACTTTGAATTTTTAGTAGATTAATAATTTTTTTTATGACAAAGAATGGGTCACAGCTAATAAATATAAAGGGACACCTAACATAAAGGAAGTGAGTGGGGTTGGGCATTAATTGGATGAATAAATAGCCCAAACATGTGAATGGGAAGTTGGAAAGAACCTTATCAGTCTAGTGATATACTGTTGTGGATCATGTATGTCTCATCTCCCTTCCAATATGTGTTATCATTATCAACATACAATATTGTATTCTATTATAGATTAATTAACCTCTTAAGTTCACATTATATTTAATCTAAGACTTCATTAAAATAAATTATGTTATATGTTTTTGTTCCCGTAAAAGGAATCTAAGGGTCAAATGCTTTTTCATTCTCTCCTCTGTATACTTTTACAAACAGATATTTTTTTCTGTAATGTGCCTTTCTCAGTCATTTTTCTTGTCTTTATTTCAGAGAGCAGTCGCTTAGTTTCATATAAGTTTTCAGTTTGTCCTTGTTTTAGTTTTTTTTAGAATCACAGTAAATGATTGATGTATATCGAAATTATCTTTATTTCTACAAGAATGTGATTAGGTAATCGTTTAGTCATTATCGTGAAAAGAAGAGATGAGCTGCAGATTTATGAATTAGACCTTCGTCTATATGTATAAGTAGACTTAAGATCGGATTTCGCACGTATGTGCACAGGTCGAAAGTGATCTAGTTGTATTAATTTAACATGTGAATGATTTTACCAGTTTAAAACTCGTTTATTCGTATGGTATATAATAACATCCATGAATAATACGGAATCTTATGCTTCCAATCAATTTTTCCTATAATATAATTTTTAGAAACTTTAAAGCTTGAAAACACTCTACAAATTGTCAATAGAAAAGAAAAAGAAAATATTGCAGAGGTTCTTCTACAGTATAGGTAGATAGGAATTACTGTCACTACATCATCTATCCAACAAAATATATAATATAGAATTTGTATTATTTGTTTGTACATCTCCATTCACGAGACTAAAATGTTTAACACTAAAAATATAAAAAAAAAATGCAATTTAATAAACTAAGATATGGACTGAAATAGCTACGAATGAATATAAATGACTAGAATGATTTGAAATTAAACAATTTGGTAATACAGTTATTAATTAAAATTAACGTTGTTGCTTTTTTTATACCATTAAAAATTGTTATTAGCCGGAAGAATCATACTGAAATACGAAAACATGATCGAGATATATACGGCAACAATGAATAAATCCGAATATAGAAAAAAGAAAAAGAGAGGGACTGATTAGGAAAATCTGTCTCATGTAGTGTTGGTTCAAGGGAAAAAAACGCAGAAAAAAAAAATGGTAGGTCAGGTTTTAAGTTCAAAATACTTTAGCTAAAATTGACCACATTAAATTTGGTCCAATACTTACTACGCAAGCCTTCCACAGAAACAAATTAACAACAAAAAAACTTTCGTTGCAAAAACCAAAATATAGTAATAATACAATTTAAATTTATGTTATTATATTGCGCTTGATTTTTCCTAACTCAATTGTACCTTTATCTATATAGTATATAACAAGAACAAACATTGAATTAAAATTAAAATAATTAAAGACTACGTAAAAGTGGATAAATTTGTTGTTATTTTAAGAATTTTACATTTTAAAATATAGTATTTATGTATCGACATTTTAATTGTATATATGTATTTTTTTATGTTAGTCATAAAAGTGAATATATCTTTTAGTTTTAAAATATATATTCTTAATTATCTTTTGTCTCGAAATAATTGTCTATTATCTCTAACTTTCTACAACTGACATTATCTCTTATATATTATTCTTTTCCAATTATCTCTCCTATTTAAAAAATAAACTTGCACACATTTGAATTTTTGGAAACTAATTAAAAGTAAACATAATTTATATTATTTAAAAATTTACTTACAATGAGAATTATATATTAAAAAATATAATAAGTTTGAGAGTGATGGAATTGAGGTGTTGTTTAGGTAATTTGGTTACTTGTGACAGCAGTAGAGTTTTTATAATAGTAAGTTAAGTTTTGATAAGTGGGTGTATTTTTTGTTTGGCTGAAACCGGAGCCAGTAAATAAAATTGAGATGAATTACAAAAGCAGGGTTGTTTTTTCTGGTATTAGTGTCAGGTCCAATCCCAATCCTCTACCTCATCCTTTTCTTCTATCCATGATCTGTTCCTCCATAATTCTCCAACAAAATCTCGGAAGTAAATAAATAAATAAGTAATCATTATATTTGGAAATAATTAAAATATCCAGATTCATCTTGTTCTTATTTTGCCCCTTCCTACCACTCTCTGAGAATCACAAACCCTAACTAGAGTGTGTGATTAGAGAGAAAAGAGAAGAACAAACACAGCACTTTGAGAAGATGAAGGGTCTCTTCAAGTCTAAACCTCGCACTCCTGCAGATGTAGTTCGTCACACCAGAGATCTTCTACTTGTCGTTGATCGGAACTCTGAATCCCGCGAAAGCAAAAGAGAAGAGAAGGTTCGCTTGTTCCCTTACTTTTAGATCGCATTTTTTACTCTTTTTTTTTAATTTCTTATTTTCGCGAGACTCTGATCTCAACTAACTCTGTAACTGTGGTTGTTAGCCGAAAAAATAAAATAAACAAGAAGTTCCGCCTTGAGTTCCCAATGCGTAATGCGTCAGGAACCTTAGAGCCTTGATTTGTGAATCACGATAACCCTGCATGTTGTTTACGACATTCTTTAACTTATATTTGATGTTATTTCTCACTAGAGCATTAATTTAGAGCATATACGACTCATCACTGTAGTTGGTGCTAAGTTGCTTTTTAATAGTTCCATTGTTGGTGGTTAATCCCCTGATTTTAATATTGCAAATTTTGTTGGTTTGTTTGGTTTGGCGGGTGTAACGTAGTGGTAAAAGTAATTGGACTTGATATGCTATCATCATGCATTATCGGAGTTGCAGTGAATTTGTGTAAGCAAATTGGAACTGACGGAGTATTTTGTTTGATAATTTTTTATTGGATCTCGGCTTTTTGTGCGGGGAATTCGTGAGTTCTTATTTGATGTTTATGATTTTTGTGTGGTCCATCTAACAGCAAATGTCCGAGCTATTTAAAAACATGAGGGAGCTTAAGCAAATCCTGTATGGAAATAGTGATTCTGAACCAGTTGCGGAAGCTTGTGCACAGTTGACTCAGGAGTTCTTTAAGGAGGACACGCTGAGACTGTTTATCAAATGTCTTCCAAAATTGAATTTGGAGGTATTAATGAAATTTATGAGACCTCCTGATTGTGCTGTTGATGTAGGTACCCTTTGTAGGATGGGTATGCTTATTACAAATGTGGATGGGGGTAGAATCACATGTTTATCTAACATTGTACTGTGATTGGATTGTTTACTACTTGGCAACCTGGTGACTGTGGGCTTTTGCAGGCCAGAAAAGACGCCACTCAAGTTGTTGCAAATTTACAAAGGCAACAGGTTCAGTTTAAGTTGATTGCATCTGATTACCTAGAGAAAAATCTGGATCTTATGGATGTCTTGATACTTGGGTAAGAAAACATTGGATGACATTCTTGGTTGCTTGATTCTAGTTCTAGAAAGCTTTGCAATAAGGATGGTGGACTCACTTAATCAAATGATTGTAAATCATTTTTTTTTGTCAACCTTGAAAATTTAATTTCTCATAAATAAGACATGATAATAATCTCACGTCCTGATCAGTGGATTTTTGTGATTTTTAAATTTAGTTTCGTGACGTGTATGTCTTCTTCTCTTAACATATTTCAATGTCTATGTTATTTCTTTTTTACTCACTGTGGCTGTCAATAAGTGATACTTACCCAGGTATTGATTCTAATTCTTGTATGCAACTGACCAATAATTGCTGCCTTTCAGCTATGAAAACACAGATATGGCTTTGCACTATGGTGCAATGCTAAGGGAGTGCATACGACATCAGATTGTTGCAAAGTAAGGAAAAAGAACGTGTTGAATTCATTTTTTTTATTGATACCATATAAGTGTTATGATACAGAAAGAAATAAAACCTGCATAATTTCTTATTGATCAACATACTGTATAAGGCAGAACGAAGCTTATTATAAAGCTGTGGTTACAAGGAAAACTAAAAGGAAACAACTAACAAACAGTTGTAACAGAAAAAGATATTTTTCTAACTGTAATATTTTGTGTGCTGTCAAGCTGTTAATGATTGGTGACTGCTAGAAACTACTGTTAAGGTTGTAATCTATGTTAGAATAGCACTGCATTTCCTAGTCATGTACTGTCTCTTTTGGTTCCTATACTTTTCTTATATGTGCCCCCCTCTTGATTCATACAAAATGCGATTGGTGCTGTGATTGGTGCTGTGTGTGAAGTTCGTGAAAAAAAAAAAAAACTGAACACTTGGATTAGAACAGGGGAAAAGACCCACCAGGACATATAATTTTCCCTCACATCATAACTATAGTGTTGCTTAATTGTTCATGGTTTTATATCAGATATGTTCTCAACTCACCTCTTATGAAGAAATTCTTTGACTATATCCAACTCCCAAATTTTGACATTGCTGCGGATGCTGCGGCTACCTTTAAGGTGCATTTCGTGTGAAAAAAATTTTGATTACAAATTCCTTTGTGCAATGCACATTTTTTTTCAAGAGTGTTCATGCCACATAGTGTTGTGTTGTCTCAGGAGCTCTTGACAAGACATAAATCTACTGTAGCCGAATTCCTTTCCAAGAATTATGATTGGGTAGGTTACCCCTTCAAAGTTCAATCTATGTATAAAGTAGCATTTCAATTTTAATTTATACACTTCACTTCCATGCCAGCTTTATCTTTTCATAACATTCTGTTGCTAAATAATATGCATGAGTGATATTTTTTAGCGGCAATGATTCTCATATGACAGCTAATTTAATGCTATGAACATGATGTCAACTTTGTTTTAGTTTTATGGAGTTTTTAAAGGTTAATGGCTTCGATATAAATTATAATAAACTGACAGAGGATTTTAAAAACTCAAGTTCTGATTACTATTTTAGATTTTATCCTTTTTATTCCTATGGATATGGCCCTAGTGATTTACATTTTTTTGTTTCTCTGCTTCTAACTAACTTCTAAGTATTGATTTCTGAACTGATAAAAGATATGCACTTGTAGAAAATTATTCTGCATGCATTGGTGATGAACAAATTTTCTATCAAAAAGCCATACTAGTTTTTGTGTGATTATTAACCACATGTTTAATTTTTCGTATGATTATTAATCGCACAAGTATGTTCGTTCACTATATTTAGGGATTTTTTAAAATAATACCTTTTCAAAGATTTCTTTTAAAACTTTATGCTGCTTTCATATAATTATCTGGTTGTCACTTTATATTAACATGTTTTATTTGTACCTGGTTTATTCAAGTAGTTAATGCCATTTAGTTATCAATGAATACTCACTCTGTTATTGCTGCTTTCAGTTTTTTGCGGAATATAACACTAAGCTGTTGGAATCTTCCAATTATATTACAAGGCGCCAAGCTGTCAAGGTTGTATATAATTTTTTTCATTAATCCCTATAAATTTAATTTTGATCTCAACTATAATTTTTGCTTGTTGAAAACTTAAATTTGGGTTCGAGAAACCTACACCTCCTTGTGTATACCTTTGTAGTTCATTTGACCTATAAAATTTCCTGAAAATTGTAAACAAAAGTATCACATCTAGTCAACAGATACTTTCCAAGTGGATTTCCGTAGTATCTTTGCCTGTTCGTCCATGCATTTGTAGTTCATTTGACCTATGATTTTTCCTGAATTGCTATTGAATTTTGTTTGTTCTCCACCCCCGCCCCCCTGAATGTTGGAGTTTTGGTCTTTACAGTCTTCTGTTCATTTGAGTATGATCTATTTATGATCACTGAGTTGATTTCTTTCTCTTACACAGTTGTTGGGAGATATATTACTTGACCGTTCAAATTCAGCAGTAATGACACGATATGTGAGCTCAAGAGACAACTTGAGGATTTTAATGAATCTTCTAAGAGTATGAGCCCTTTACACAAAACTTGAATGACGTGCCTTATTATGTACCTTTGTGTACTTCATGTTTGTGTCTGCCAATCCTTATCCATACTTGATATATTTCGCTAAATTTACCGTGTGAAAGTGCATCAGTTCCATCAAAATATCTTCACCCTAGTACTATTGTAGTTTGTCAAGATTACAATACTAAAAATTAATGTTCAAATAAGTTTTGGTGATAGTATTCTATATTGGAGGGAGGATTAAGAACCTTCGTATGTGTTTAAAGTGAATTTTAATAGTCCGTACTGATTTATTCCTACAGGAGTCAAGCAAGAGCATACAAATTGAGGCATTTCATGTTTTCAAGGTATTACTATAATAATATTATAGCACATTTTTGGAAGTGACTGTTCTGAATCGCGCGGTTATTGATATTTGTTTGTCATACCAGTTATTTGCTGCTAACCAACATAAACCAGCTGATATCGTCAGTATATTCGTTGCAAACAAAAGTAAGATGCTGAGACTATTGGAAGACTTCAAAATTGATAAAGGTAAGTGATGCCTTCCTCTTGATAGTTTAGTTGCATTTGTGGTATCAATTATCAGTTTTTCATGACCCCATATTTGTTGTGGTTGTGCAGAGGATGAACAATTTGAAGCTGACAAAGCTCAGGTGATGAAGGAAATCGAAGCTCTTTAACCCAGGGAACAATGCACCTGAAGTGCATATTCTGTTAAGTAGCACGTTGCCATGTGGCATTTCACTTTAGCGAATTGTGTATTGTAATAGTTATTAGTTTTTATCATGATGGGACTATCATTTCATACAGACTTCGATGCTTTCTTGCTGTAATTTTATTATCGTCCTTTAAAAATTGTAGATAAATAAATTGCTTAATGAGCTACATGCGGTTTATTATGTCTTTGTAGGTCTAAGTAATAAAGGTATTCGAGGTCATGCAATCTCACAATATTTGTTTTGCTAAATCTACTCATGTGGCATTTTGAACAGTCTTGAGTAGTGTTTACATAACTTTGTTATCATGTTTTTAGAAAAAGAAAATAAGAAGTTAAGATTAGTTTCCGCAACTTAATAGGGTTCTCATTTAATTTGTTCAAGAGTTGAGTTGATTTTAGTTTATTTGGAGGAGTTAATTTACTGTAATCGTACTTTCTTCAATGTATTTGTAGTAAAGTTTATTATCTATATAACGCCTTTGTCAGCAAAGTACTTAAGTGATGGAATTTTACATCAACTATTATTATTTCTTTTTAGGTTGAAGTTTGGTTTTGTAGCAAGATTCTAGTATTACTTTTTAAAATTTTTGAAAAGTCAAAATTTTAGTTTTCTTTCTAAAATATGGTGAATGTGTTTGTAAGCACAGCCTGAATGTTGTTAATTTCACTAAAATATTGTTTACAAACATAATTCTAGTTTAACTTTAAAGAGTCAAAATTGTATATGTAGGTATAGTTATAGTGTAAAATAAAAATATTAAAGTTATGTTTGGAAGTACAAGTGTGCCCAAAATTTGAAAAAAACAAACTTAACCTTGTGTTTTAAAATACAACTTCTAAACGAATTAAAATTGTGTAGTAGTGCTAATTTCAACATGAAATTTAAAAGGAAAAATAGATTGATGAGTTACCTAGTTACATGTTATTTTGTGAAATAATTGAGCTGGATAGATTCATGTTATTTTGTAAAATAATTGAGGTAATGATATGATCTAAGGAAGTTGAGTGAGTGGTAGGGGATAGGGTGGTGCACGCATCACTTCATCATTAGCATTGTAGTTGAAAGGTTTGGGTGTCTGCAGTTTGCACTCTCCACAGGTTTCATTGAGTTGTTTTCTTAATGCTAATTCATTTCAAATAAAGCAATTTCCAACCTAAACTCCCAAAAAATGAAGAGGTAGCAGTCAACTTCTTCAGCTCCACATCAAATACACTATACATTGATTTGCCTTTTTTCCCTATTTTTGCAACAGCATTCAGAGTGGGTGTGGGTCTCTTCATTTGTGGCTCATACTTGAGAGGAGGCTTTTACAAACCAATAAGAGAATAGCTTGATAAGGGTACTAATCACATCCCCTGATTCAGGTACATGTTTGGTACCTATTTGGACACATCCAGGGAACCTAAAACATTGAAAAGTGTGTGGCACAAAACCAAATCAAAGCATCAGGATAATCTCCGGCATATTCCGTATGCCTTTCACTACTGTTACTTTACCAATAATTGTTTAGATTCTAAAATCACCTTTTCATTACACTGTCTTCAGAATTATCTAGATTTGTTTCACTTTATTCAGGGCAATTTTTACATTTTTTGACAAACAAATTAAAAAAATTAAAGTGTTCATTGAGATTCTTTTTGAGTTCCCTATCTGCAATTCGAATATTGAATATGCCTGAAGTAATGACGTCAGAAATCTCTCTATTTGTGCATCGACATATTATTAAAAAGTTAAACTTTTAAGTAATTATTTGAGTTAAACTCATTTGATCATGACCCAAAGATCGTCTGAATGAGAATTTAAAACCTTTTACATAGTTTTAAAATTTCAGTTTCAAAAAGAAATTGAAGACTACTCTGGTAATAAAAGTTCAGCTTTAAAGGAAATAGAAGATTAACAAAAATCATGAAAATGATTTTAGTTATTGAAAAAGTGCGATTGGTCGTGGGTGGTGGTGTGGTTGTTGTGTAGTGAACGCTGGATAGCACATGCAAAAACGAGCTCAAGAACAAAAGCACAGGCTCTACTACATCATCTCATTTCGCCACCTTCTTCACTCTCAGTCTCTGTCTATCGCAGACAACAATTGAAGAAGAAAATGGTTGACATTGACAATGGTATTTGTACCATCCAATATATTATCTATATTTTTCTTACACTTAATTGTTATTTATTGCAAACTCTGCTCACTGAAATTGGACTGTAGATTCGCTCTCGGAATTCCTCGCATCTGCGGTTCACGCGGCTCAGAAAGCTGGCGAGGTCACTTCATTTCCATTCTAAAATCTCTCCATTGATTCGTTTCTCGTTCCGTTCATTTCTCTCTACGCGTTTGTGTATCTCTTGTATCTTACTCTATTGTACGCGCATGGTTTCCAGATTATTCGAAAAGGGTTCTACCAGACCAAACACGTGGAACACAAAGGACAGGTTTGTTTGCGTTCTCTCCGTTGTGTACTCTCTTTTCTTTTACCTTTCTCGCTTCATTCCCTTCCACGCCAACACTATGCGGGTCGGTTTGATTTATGCATAAACCGAATTAATTAATGAGATATTATTTATTTCAAAATTTCCCTGTTTATGAGAAACTTATGAGAAAGAATCATAGCTAATGTTTTATCATCACATTGTAATGTATAACAACACATGAAGTTTTAAGTCTGTTTTAGGCTCTGCAGTCTCGTTTATCTGCCTTTTCATCTTCTCTACCTGAAACCCTATGGTTTCAGTGAAGGTTTTAAATTCGGATTGCAGTCACAGTTGCTGTTTTTTCATGACTCTGAATGTTGTGAAATTGCAGCCGGTGGGCCCACAACTGCAATTGCAAGGCTTGACATTGCGGCTGCAATTGCGAACAATTTTTAAGCCTGGATTTGAATATAGTCTTAACACGGGCCATTCTTTGGGAGTTATTCTATAATGTATTCATTTCTTAATTTGCGAGACAATCTGCCTGTCATATATTTGTTTATTTTTGTGTTAGTGCTTTTCTTCTTTCCGTGTTGCAACTATTTACACAACATTTTGTTTCTCATTCTTTCTTGCGTCTTTATACTCTAGTTCACATCACAAACTTTAGATTTGATTTCGAATGAAATAGTATAAGTATTCAAGAGACAATACTTCAGACAATCCTTATGTGATACCTTTCTCTTACATTTTAGACAACCATTGATTATTATGCACTCAACTCATTTAGGCATATCGTTGTTATCACAATCCAAGGTGCATTCACCTGTCAATAAACTCAAACTGGGGGCCATGGTTCACCCGGTGTCAATTCATAATCAATTCGATTGTGTCTAGCCCCCCACACACTGAAGATGATTTGCATATTCTGTGTATCCGAGCATTTTCTTTTTGTCGCTTGTATTCATTATTAAAGGTCCTGCCAGGCCAATGGTGCCCTACGTCTAACTCTTGTATTTTGTTGCTGTTGTTATCTCTATTTTTTTGCTGAGCCCTGTGTGAGCACTCTGTGATTTCTGGCTGTGTGTGCCGGAAGGGTTAAAAATGAGTCAAAATAAAGAGTTTGTTATTTTGTGAAGCCACCATGAGAAGGGGATTTTGAGTTATCACATGAAGCCAGCGTGGAAGCGTCCCTCCTAGCCCTTAGTTTATTTTGATGTTCATTTTGACTATTATTTGTGAATTATGATTTCTTTTGAAGTTTACAATTCACTTTATTAGGTATGCAACGACTTGTTCGACTTTAAAATGACAATATATAGATGTTTTTATTGTTTGTTTCTTTATGTGAAACACTCTTAGATCAATGCTTTTTAGTTTTTTGTTAATGTTTTTTCTTGCTATATAGATCTATTTATCTCTCTCTCTCTCTCTCTCTCTATATATATATATATATATATATATATATATATATTTTTAGTTATTGATTATGAATCTTACTATTCTTTACTCAATTTGGTTCGTGTAAGAATCACTAAAGCAGTGAAATAATGAATTAATGAACAATGGCGTTTTACAGTTAAAGCTCTGTATTATTGTAGCGGCGGGTCAATGGAGTAAAAGGTTGCTATTCAGCAATAGCAACTACAGAGACAATAGAGAGAAGAAACAAAAATGCAACAATACCATAACTTTCTCCCCTCCTCTCAGATACTATATAACTAATTGCTACCTCACACATAATCCGCATGCATGAATTTGCCATCCTCATCTTTGCATTTTTTTTACTGCCCACAACCACAGGGTGGTTTGACATTTGTCCATTCTCCATAACAGAATATTCTTATCTTTGTCCATTTCCTGAGTTGCCCTTGTGTTATTTCCACTTGTGACAGTTCATGATTCAGAAATAATTCTTTCAATTTATGATTTGAATCCCTATTTGACAACTGGGCCTGAGGGATTATCATTAAGATATGGAAAGCAAGAATTAAAGAATGCGAAACTGATCTTCAGTCTTGATTATCAAAGGGGGTGAGAGTAAGGAAGTGTTTGAGTGGGGAACATGGAAATGGTGGGTTGGTTTTGCCACCCTACTTTTGTTTCATCAGGTCTTATTTTCATGCCCGGGGTGAGACATATTTTATGATTGTATTAGAGTTTATCATTTAGCATTCCACTTTTGCTTTCTTCATTCTATTCTCGAGCTAGGTAGAAAGCAATAGGAATTTTGTTTAGATTATCACTAGTATTGATGGCAAAGAGTGAACGATTTCACATATAGTGATGAATATGATTTTCTTTTTTATGTACAAACACAAGTTGAAAATAGTTGTGTAGGGACCAAAATCTTAACACATCTAGTCGTACGCATGTTGACATAACGTCATAGTCTGTTCTAGCCATGAGGGATGATTAGATGAGGTTATAACAGTTGTAGATGGCGGTGAGTGAACTGAAAATTTTATCCATATGGACTGATTCGAAAACTTTTTTTTTTTCCATGAATGGATCAAGGTAAAATTATCATCTTAAATAGGAACCAAAAGTTTCACTTCTGGTTTTGTGGATTTTAATTTTTAATGCTTATCTATGTCTAAGCAACCAAGACTGACCAAGCCCAAAAAGGTGGGATATGAAGGACTATAGGAGAAAATTAAGTGAGAAGTTTGGTGTACCTGTCCTATGTTCTTGTAAAGAAGTTCAGATTGAAATTTAATTAAGTGTTATGGGCATTATCATGGCAAAAAATGATGAAAGATTATGGGTCAATTTGTTTAAACTTAAAGTAAGTGTCTTTGAAATGATCAATTAAAAAAAATCGTCTATTTAAGAAGAGCATAAGATTTGCTTATTTTTAAATAAGCTGATTAGACAAACATGAAAAGGTAGAAAGCTGTTTAATTTATAAAAATAATCACTTATTTTAAAAACATAATAAGTACAATAATAAACTTGCTCAATATCTCATTTGCTTACTGTCTTTTTCTATTTTGCATGATGCACAGGTTGATTTGGTCACAGAAACCGATAAAGCATGTGAAGAGCTCATATTTAATCATCTCAAACAGCTCTATCCCACTCACAAGGTTGAACTGTACATATATTCATTAATCAAGTTTAAGATGAGTTACTATTTTCTCTTTTTTGCCTGTGTAATTTTCCTTTAAGTTCTTTGAAATTGGTGTCTTAGTTCATTGGTGAAGAAACCACAGCTGCCTATGGCACTTCCGAACTTACAGATGAACCCACATGGATAGTTGATCCCCTGGATGGAACTACTAACTTTGTGCATGGGTAATAATCAACTCTGATGTTTAAGCTGACAGTGGATTTGTGATACACTAATATATCCATATTACTTGACTGGAATTCTACTATGTGCAGGTTCCCCTTCGTTTGTGTCTCCATTGGTCTCACAATTGGAAAAATTCCTACAATTGGCGTTGTATACAATCCAATTATTAATGAGGTGAGAAATCTTCTCTTTTGCGGATATTTACAAGTGACCGACTATAAAACAATTAAAATTTCCGTTAGAAATATTACAAAATTTATACAATGTGAAATTCTGCATGTGTTGTTTTATCTCATTGGTTCTGGGATACTGTCCAAATGTAGAAACAGGGTAATATTGTTCTGTTGTTTTCTTTTTTGTATCCTTAATGTTATAGAAGACATGCTTGAGAGTAGACATTGACTTAATTCATTCAGGAACATGAGACTTTAATATATCTGTAAATTAGCCTTAATGGTATGACATTTTTTACTTTGTAGTATTTTTAATTAATTTTCCTCTGTCGCATAGTATACAAACTAAAATTTTGGATTGTTGTATGCAGCTTTTTACTGGAATCCGTGGAAAGGGTGCCTTTTTAAATGGGGATCCTATAAAAGGTGTGTCATTTGTTGTTTATTGTTTTTTATTGATTGTTGTTAATTTAAATGTTATGCTGATGCCTTGAAATTTCACAGTATCTTCACAAACTGAACTGATTAGCGCTCTTCTTGCAACTGAGGTAAGTCAAGCTTGTTATAGTTTATGGCGTGAAATCCATTATTATATATTTTTTCACATATTTTTTGCATCAATGAAGTGTTTTCCATTCCCTCTGTGCACTTGTGCAAACGTCCCAAAAGATCAATGTGATCATTTAGCAAATTGTAACTTGTGATTATGAAGTCTGTTTTAGGTTGTATCCCCAGTGAGTTTTTTGTGTTTTACTCACATTATTCTGCTTATTTACTACAAATCTTTCCTTTTTGGTTAGTAAGGTTATCTTACTCTAACTTGGAACACTGATATTATTGATCAGATTCATAAATATTGTGCCTTTTGAATCAAGATAAATTTGAAACTCATTTTTCTTCTCTTCTGAAAGAGCAGGCTGGAACAAAACGTGACAAAGAAACATTAGATGAATCTACCAATAGGATTAAAAGCTTGCTTTTCAAGGTAAAGCTGGGATTTTCCATGTAATCTACTGTACTATAAGGTGATATTAATGTTTCTGCTGTAACACCTTTTCTATGTCAGGTGAGATCTCTTCGAATGAGTGGCTCCTGCGCTCTGAATCTTTGTGGAATTGCATGTGGAAGACTGGACATATTTTTTGAACTTGGCTTTGGTGGTCCTTGGTATGAATATCTCGTACTACATTAATGTTGGGGAATGTGGTATTGTGATTCACAAGGTCTCTTTCTTTTTCAGGGATGTGGCAGGTGGTGCTGTCATTGTTAGAGAAGCTGGAGGAGTTGTGTTTGATCCGTAAGTAACTTTGATTAGATATCCTTATTCTTCATGAAGAGACAAGTAGTAACTTCTAGATAGTCTCTGCCCGGTTAGGTACATAGTCCATTTGGTTCTTCGCAAGCATCTTCATCTTGTGGACAGTTATGCTGACATTGTTAGACGGACATGCATTGTGACATATTGTATTGTAGAGACAGTTAACAGGACTTACTAGCACTTTGGAAAGCTATAATACTGATAGGGAAACTAATATTCTTCGAATTCGAAGATAACTGGGAGAACATCCAAACAAAGAAAATAATAAACGATTCAGAATTCTTCTCCTCTTATTCATATCAAAGTAATAATTGGCTGGACTCTCAATACAGGTCATTGGGATGCCCTCAAGTAAAGGAAATGGAATAAAAAAAAATTGCAGTAACATGACATCACAGAATTGCAGAATAAATAAAACTAGAATCTGTTATAGTTGTAATAAAAGAACCCAAGGGATTGTAGTGTCTGTAGCTGATTGGTTTGCCCACATTCCTCTTAGGTTTAGTCTCAATGTGAGAGTCCAATTCAATAGTAGCTTTAGGACTCGTAGTAGTTGTGCTATCAAACACAGTTGCAGATATGTTGGAAATATTTCATTCTTACGTCATCATCCGGTGTTTCGCTTGCTTCAGGTCTGGTGCAGATTTTGACATAACATCTCAGCGAGTAGCAGCTTCAAACCCTTTCTTAAAGGATGCATTTGTTGATGCTCTGCGCCAAATGGTGTGAGGAAATTTACTATTAATCAATGGCAAGAACTTGTCGTATAAGCCATCTTTTCTAGTTTATTTAAATTTTGGTCATTTAATTTTTAAGATTCTACATTTTTTTGGTAAAAATGATCTGATAAAATTATCAGAATTGTTAAATTCTTATATGAATCCACAGTGCTCGTTAGTGAATCTTGTTTTGCAATAATAAATCACTTTAAATCGTGTAAAAGAAGTGCACTCTTTTTATATGACATCGTAGGCCAGCGCAAAACATCCAAGGGAGCTTCTTCCTACACCTCCAATGATTTTTCCTGTACCCCAAAACCTAAATTATTTCCACGTTTGTCCATGGTAAAAAAAATCAGTTACTGTGAAGCCATTCACCGCGTATCTCTTCACCCCCGAAAACCATACACTGCAACCCCCAAATAAAATAGATTCCCTGCTCCAGCCTGCACCCCCAAGAATCTTTGACCTCTTTTATCCCTCCACTTCTTCCCACGCACCCTCCCCACCTCCACACACTCCTCATCTTTTTTCTCCCCATCCTTCTTCTCCCGCTGTTAGTGTTCTTCTCCGCTGTTCTTCTCCTAGCAGCGACACGCAGGCTCCTGTTTTCGTGCAACCCCATCTTCTCCATTTGCGCAGTTAAGTGTGTATGTTGTAATTGATTTTAGCGATATTTCACCGATCCATGTCTTGTTTTTTATATTTCACTGATGCGTTTGTAACATTCGTGAAAGGGAACACATGCCGTTTAGGTAGATCACACAGAATACACATTCCGTTTAGGATTTTTTTTTTTACTAAAACGGTTTGTGAAAGCCGTTTCCTAGGTAGATGAAACGGAATACACATTCCGTTTAGGGTTTTATTTATTTTTGTTTTCTGAAACGGTTTGTGAAATCCATTTCGTAGGAATTTTTTTTTGTGAAACGGTTTATGAAATCCATTTCCTACATAGATGAAACGGATTTCACATTCAGTTTAGTGTTTTTTTTTTTTTTTGAAACTTTTTGAAATCCGTTTTCTACATAGTATATTGCTTGTGCTTTTGCAAAGGTAAAAAGAACATTACAAAGGGAGTTTAGGTTTAGGTTCTACTTCTATTCTTTAGTGTTGGAGAAGAGTAATGAATTATTTATATTCTTGGAATGTTCTCTACGGATGCCTCATATTGCCACAACTTATGCCGCAGTTAATACACTTATTACTTTGGGTGGTTAGAAATCCCTCGCATCAATTAAATAGGTGGTCAGTTTATGTGCTCAACGCAAGTTTTTTTATCATATTATGTTCCATTATTTATTTGATGGAGCTAGTTTTTATTTGTGTGGAACTGATTGGTTTGGTACTTTGAACATATTATTCTCAAAGATAAATTGCATGGGTTTCTGCGAAGGATGAAGCAGCCAAATGGGGGGTTCAGGTTTGATATCTTATACATCTTTGTCACTTCAATTAAAAATAAGAAATTATAGTGATATCTTGTACCCCTTTTTAATTATATCTAATGATAGCTATTCTCTAAATCTTTTATAAAGTAGGATATAACTTTTTGTGGTTTACAATTCCATGTATTTGCTCTCTGTTCACAAATGCAATGCACCACCATTCACACCTATGAATGGTGACATTTTTTATTTTCTTGTGTTTGTGGAGCCCCTGTTGTGTAGAAACCAATCTGCCACCGCACACTTGTCTGAAGGGTGTGAATTCATCTGCTTTGTTGAAAGCATTTCTTTAATGCGGTTTATTCTCTTTGTGGTTGAGACATGCAGAGTTGCTTGTGAAACCTTATTTTTCTAATCAATCTTTTCTTTTCAATCATCAAATACTTTATTCAGGATGCATGATGATGGAGAAATTGATGTTCGAGCTTGCTACACTGCAATCTCTGTAAGTGTCACACTGTGACAAATGTCCATTGACACTTTATTTACCAAGGCAGAAAAGCAAAAAATGTATGGGATGTGACACGGATTCTGTAATCCGTTTCTTGCAATTTTTTTTCAAAAAAAATTGCAAATTGTTTTTACGAAACGGATTACAGAATCCGTTTCATAGTGTTATGAAACGGAATCTGTATTCCGTTTCAAAAAAAATTGCAAATTTTTTTTACGAAACGGATTACAGAATCCGTTTCATAACACTATGAAACGGATTCTGTAATCCGTTTCGTAAAAACAATTTGCAATTTTTTTTGAAACGGAATATAGAATCCGTTTCAAAGTGTTATGAAACGGATTCTGTAATTCGTTTCCCATACGTTTTGATTTTTTCGTAAAACGGCTTTTGTATTCCGATACTGGAATGGAGAAGAGACGAAACGCGAGTAGAAGAAATAATGTTTTGGGGGTGCAGGATGTTGGCGACGCAGTAAATGAAATTTACTGCGTCCCACCCACTTTCACCCACTCTCTCATTCATAGTAAATAAGGGTATAACAGTCTTTTTTGGGGGTACAGAAGAACTATTGAAGGTGCAGGGAGAAGCCCCCAACATCCAATCTGATGGATTGAGAATAAATTTTAGAAAAAAGTTTGAACACATGGTTGAGTTGGATCGGGTGAACGGGTAAAGTTGGGGGAACGGGTAAAGTTGAATAAATAAAATTGAGTAAATTAATACTTATATTCAGGTTCAGATAGCGGATCAGAATTGTATGATAATTGATCTCTATTTATGTTTTAATATCTATAAATTTTTAAGTATATTTAAAATTTTATTTTTAGTATATTTTTTGTTAAAATTTAATAATAAATTATATAAAATCATAATCATTATAACAATCATTACTAAAATAGATACATATTATTTTTTTGGTTTAAAGATTTATTGTATTTATTTCATTTATTAAAAACAAAAATATTTTTTTTGTTAAAAAAAAATGGCTGATTATAAACTTATCCAAACAACCCATCAGAATTAATATGACCCAACCCAACAAATACTAAAGCCTATTACATCGGCTATTATGTAGTAAATGGTCTCGTTTAAGTGCTGATTTAAATTATGTAGCAAGGTTAAGACAAATCATCTAACTGCTGATTTAAATTATATTTACTTATAGTTCATAAAAATTATTTTACAATTGTTTATTCTCTATATTTCTTTTAGTGAAAGTAGCACTACTATAGAATTTGATGGGGAGAATGTGATTGTTTGAGCATATATGTAATCTAATTTTGGTTCATTGTCTGGTGTGTTAATGATGCAGCTATTGGCTTGAGCTTAAGGAATTAGGCAAGAATATGGGAAATGGATATTCATCAAAAGTTTAGTTGAATTGATTAGATAAGTGTCGTGAAGTATTTTTGGTACTCTAACTAGGAAAATGGGGAAGCAAGTTATATTGTGTAAACTTTGTATATAAATGTGAGTATTAGTGAAATAACAGAATTCAGAAAATATTATTTTCCACATGGTATGCAAGCTGCATTAACCCAATGGAATTCACATACACCATCACCAAAGCTTCCTTACCAGTTATTTACAACTCATGAACGAAGGGTTATTGCTCAACAAATCGTGTCGAATAATACCCCTTTTGCATTTGGAATAATCTTGGATGATACCATTTTTTTTTTATAAATCTGACTTCCTCACTGGTGTTACATCAAAACCTTTTGAGTGAGGATCCTCCTCTTGAATTTTAATCATGTTTTGGCATATGTTCGCGAGGATCACAACAATGACACACTAAGCACCTCAAGCTATCTGACACTGCATTTTTGTCCTCCTGGACCTACTCAATCTTCAAAAGAAAAAAATTCATCCAACAAAACTGACACCTTCTTCACATGTACTTATTGTGGTGACAGTGATACTGAAAGCAATGTTGGTACAATATTATTGGCTACACTGAATGGTGACATTTATCAACAACACTACAAAGAAGATCAACCATGTTGTTGTAATCACGAAAAACAAGAATCCTCCTCTTCCAATGTCAAATCTTGCGCATGCAACAATGGTAAGTCCTATGCACATCTTTCTGTGAACAGAACTTGGATTACTCATCAGTGCTATTGATCACATGACAAATGGGTGAAATCAACTGTAAGTTGAGTTCCGTGTTATATGAATTTACAAGAACAATATATATCAAGAAAATATTTACAAATCTTTTAGCCATAAGATTTTAAGCAGAAGATATCAAAGATTAATTATTGGAAGACTTATTTACTTGTCTCACACAGTTCCTTAAAACGATAGAAGACAATCATATCATATCAATTACAAGTAGCCCAGTACAACATGAATGTAGTGAGCATGGGAGGTGGATCACCACTCCATCAAATATCACGCAGGCAAAGATCGTTTTCCATTTGTTGTTTCACAAGATCAATTGTTCTTAAAAAGATTGTGTTTCGGAAAGTTTCCCATTCCTCACTTCACGAGTTGGGTATGACCGATATATACTTCCCACACAAAGTGGAGTGGTGGCGTAAAACAAGAATCTTGGTGAAAATATATATATATATAGCTAGTTATTCATTTTATTTGATTGAGATCATTACGGAGTAACTTGGTACTTTAATTGGTGAAATCGGGAAACAAACTATTCTAGAAATTAAATAACACGTTCAGAAAAGTTATTCAGAAAAAATCTCAACCGCTTTAAATTAATTCCATTCACATGGGGTGTGGGAGACTTCCCATAAACTTCCGTCTAGATTATGCTGCGATTCTTTCCACACTTACTCGTCGCCCTTTTTTCTAATTTCCTACAATACAGACACTGCCTAGTGCCTTGGCCTTTTCGCATGAGTTTGGCCGAAATACAAAGAACAAACAAATGCAACCAGCAACTTATTACACATAAAAATAAGTTGGCGTGCGCACCTACTTGTGGGTTCGGTTTTCAAACTCTCAGAAAAAGAGGATCAACGTGTATTAAATATTGATTTGATAAGGATTAGTTTAAGGGCAGATAGAAAGAGAATAGTCCAATATGACAAAAAGAGCATAATGCATCCATCCCTGCGGCTCGATAAATTCACACCATTCCAAAGATGTTAGGTCAATCATGTTCACCCAAACATCTCATGTCCAGCCTGTACTCTTTATACCATTTATGTTCTTATTCGCAGCTCTCAACGGTTGAATTCCAAGGTGCAGACAGAAATTCAATTCAACACAACGTTTTCGAAAAATTTTTACCAAATTGTTCATACAAAAAAATCCACCCTGCTCTTGCCCAAAGCAGAAAGAACAAAAGAAAAAAATGTAATATCTTTATCTAACCACAAGATATAACATAAGAAGATATTTGAAACTGAAAGGTATGGAGAAAGAGTAAGACGGAGGTAAATAAATACAAATATGGAAAAACCGATACAAAGTATCCTCTGGAATAGCAGGAACTCGTTAACTATCCTACGAAAGAATTTCATATCGAAACCAAACTCTAAGCTAGTGGAGTGTCCTAAACACACTTCACGTGTAAACAAATATATAGACAGAAAAGGAGTTTAACAACAAAACTCATATAGATAGAATTCAGAAGCCAAAAATCCAGTATCTATATGGTCACTTTCCCTACACATGCTGTGCACTAGAACCATACCCATTAACACCATTTGTTCCGTTGATTCCATGTGCTGTCTTGTTCGCTGATTTCTTCCTCTTCAACACAATGAACCATGTGTAAGCCTCCAAAAGCACAGCGATACCACCCAAAGCTGCAATGATGCCAATGTAAGCATGCTTCCAGTCATTGTAGCGATCCCCTACGGAAACCTCCAAGGCTTCGAACCCTTTAAAGATGTTGATGATACTGATGATTATGGTGGCGTATCCAATGGCGTAGTGGTAAAAGTTCCAGTAGATTCTGATTTTGTGATCCTTGTTGGGCCTCAGAAGCAGAGCAAAAACCTGTATTCAGCGAAAGAGGTAGTTTGTTTGAGTCCCCATAGCATTCAAAAGAAGAGGGTTCGGAAACAAAAACAAATGAAGAGCATCTCATAAATCATACCTGAAGGGTTCCAAGGCAGAAGAGGGTGATTCCGAGTGCTCTATGGGTATCGTAGGTAACACCAGTTGAGTCACTGCCAAGCTTGAGACCAGTTCCCCAACCAGCAACACCAACTATGTATGCAGAGGTTTGGCAGGTAACGTGAAGGTAAAACCAAGCAGGGTCAGCAGATTTGAACACCTTCAAATACCTAGCTATGATGGCACCAAGGGGCATCAAAGTCCCCCAGCTCATAGCATTAAGAATTCCATGGACCTGACAACAAATCAACATCCTTCAATCAGCTTCTCAAAAAAAAAAAGAAAAAAAAGTCCAGGCACCAGAAAAATAGGTACTTACATTTCTTCTTCTTCGGAGTGAACCCCCACTTGATCCTGCTTGAGTGGCACCAGAAAGAAGATCCAAACTTTCCTTAGATTGGGTGTTGGACAAAGAATGCGCTTGAGGGGTAGAACCAGAGAGAGAACCGTCATTCCAAAGGTGGACCAAAGTAGCGGTATTGTTTGGAAGAGTGAGGGTGGCATAGATGGTGATCTCATTGTTCTGACGGGTAGCCGTCAAGCCAGAATGAGGATAAGAGATGGCTCCCTCTGCCAACTGGGTTGCGGGACTTTGGATGGAAGAAGTGTATGCTCTTGGGGTGCCGCCAGATTGTGAGATAGCCACCAGAGCCTGTGCTCCAGTCATGGATGAAGAGAGGTCATTGTTAGGATTTATAGCCCACGAAACCCACCTGTCTGAGTCGGAGATTCCAGAGTGTCTGAATGCTATGTCCAACCTGCCTGAGGACTGATCATAAGACCAGTGAAGGTAAGAGCTTAAGTGAGGAAGATCACGGCACGTGGTAAACACCCTGTTCTCCGTGAAGGTATGGCTCGAGCATGCCTGTGACTGTGCCGAGGTTGTCAGAAGGAGATTGCCCAACACAGATATGGCCAAAACAAGCCTCACCACCATCAGCTTTCCAACCATTTTCCTTTCACCTCTCTTGCTTGATCCTGAAAAAGTTGCTTCGACAGTTTTAGAATCTCTCTGTTGGCTCCCGCTGAAAACTTACAGGGAAGGAGATCTGAACCGACAACAAGTGGCTGTTGAAACCTTGCTCGATTGATTGTTTCGTTTTTGGTTTCTTGCAGATACAAACCCTCTCAAGATGAATGAACTGGAGGAGGTTGTGGGAGAGAATGAGGGGAAACGGGGGTTATTATAGGACTGGGTAGGGTTAGGTAGTTGAGTAGTTGATGTCCAAAGATGACTAAAAGTCTCACACAAGAAAAAAAAAAGATTGAATTTTTAAAATAAAAGCACGCATAATCTAGATGCCCTAATTCGTTTAAAGTATGAATTGATGTCGCATTATGATATTCCCTCTCTCACATAAGAAAAAAAAAAAGGCTAAGTTTTTCTATTGACAAAGAAACCCCTTGAATTATAAATTATTAAATTTAAAAGCTTTTTAATTATGAAATTACAGAAACGACCTGTTCTGTCTCCCTACCGGGGTCCACCTTCTCCCCGTAAGAGGAAGCTTCCATTACGTGTGTCATGTAGAAGCAATTTGATTTGTTCTAAAAACAACAGTTGGAAATTTGGAATTCCGACCTGTGATGTTAAGTGGACAATTTTTTCCACCATTGTGAAACCACCACCTTTTCACACCTGTCTCTTTGTGCAACGTAAGACTTCGCAGTACATTTTTTTTATTTTTTAATTTTCCATATCTAAGTTGGAACGGTGATTTTGATGGTTGAAGTGAAAGAATGAGAAAATTGTTGGACGGTTTAACCAAACAGGTTCCGTGTGTATGGCAAAGCAACCTCTTCATCCCTTTCGTCTTTCTTGCGTAGCCATGTCGTCAGTCCCAAACCCATGAGGTTGACTGTATTTCTCCCAAACGTAGATATACGGTACGGTACTACTATTCAACAATCGATAAATAATTTGTTTTAATTTTATACATTATGCAATCTTATCTTCTCATCATATATAACCTTCACTTCAACTTTAATATATAATTTTGGATCAACATGTTTTTTATCCACGTGTTTTTAAATGTATGAACTTTAATAATTCATATGAACTTTTAAATGTATTTAAAAAATAACTTGAAATTTAAAGTCGTTCCGAAACTAATTATGATTAGAGTTGTATGTTAAGTGATTGAATAGTTTATATTGGCATTAAGCGGGCAAAGAGGCAAAGAGGAGACTTCTCTTGTCCTGTACACCGTTACCATGTGACTGGGAATAAATTTAGCACCGATGATTGAATAATTATGGGATCTTAAACTAAGCATGTTGAATTAAGAAACACGGTTGTTAAGTGTGACAAAATTTCGTAGTCAACTTTAGAAGATTCTTAGTATTTGTTCCTTTAATGGTTGTATTTGTTGTGGTGTGGTAGTAGTGATAGATTATTGCATCCGGAAGTTTGGGTCGGAGTCAACTGAGAGAAGGGCTTGGAGGATGTGTTGAATAAATTGTGAGTAATTTAGTTCAACTTTTTGTGGCTGCTCCGTTTGAGTGGGTCAACAAACTTAGATATCACACTCACATGAAAATTGGAATACGCGTCACAAGTCAAAAAATGCAAGCGGAACCAATCTACTGCAACCAAACCCATACACCCAACAGGACTAGGACTAGGTTAATCTCTATAATTACCATTACCATAAACAAATCAATACCCACGAAGAGGAACTGCTTCGGATTTGGTCGTGTCCATGTTCCAAGAATAATGCTGCATTTTTTTCGTGCCTTTTTCTGAACATACAATGAAAAGGTGTTTTTTTTCATTCATATGACCATTTGGTAAGCTTGTTGAATGTCCGAGCAAAAGTGCATTGATTGTTTGAAGTATTTATAGAATATACTTTTTTGCAGTCTATCGCGTAAAGAAAATCATTTTGGATTCTGATTTAGAGTAGAACTGATGGAGAGTACTAGACTACTACTATGGTTAAATTTTTCTGAGTCTTATTTTTCTTGTTCACGATATTACTTTTAAGGTGTGTCCTTGAGTTTGCATTAATTTAAAAGGTTAAAACACTTTTTTTTTCAATTTTCATCAAATTTTATTAAATAAGTCATAATTTTGATTTTATGTTCAAATAGATTCTAATTTTTATCAATTTTATTCAATTGGATCATTTTTTGTTAACATTATTTAAATTATTAACGGGCATGAAGAGTAACTGTCACGTGTCATTTCATAGTTTTTTTTTTTAATTTTTTAATTTTTTTAATTGGTTTTTTTGATTTTTTTTAGGTATTTTTTTTTTATTTTTTTTTTTGAATTGTTTTTAAATTTCCACGTGTCAACCCAGCAGGTTCTATATTCAGTCTGGTCTCTATATTTGTTATTTTTGTTCAATTGAGTTCCAATTTTTGTTAATATGAATCAATTTGGTCTCTCTCCCAATTGAAACAACATTTAATGACTTTGACACGTGATACGCTACTGGGTTGACACGTGAATATTTAAAAAAATAAAAAAAAATTTAAAAATCACGAAGTAACACGTGGTCGTCACTGTTTATGGTCGTTAATGATTTAAACGGTGTTAGCAAAAAGAAACTCAATTAAACAAAATTGACAAAAATTTAGACCTATTTGAACACAAAATCAAAATTAGTACTTATTTGACAAAATTTGACTAAAATTGGGATAAAAAGGTATTTTAACCCATTTAAAACTATTTGAAAATTCATATATGATCTAGATTTTATAAAATGTGTTTCGATTAAAAATTAGGTTAAAGTAAGTATTTTATATTAAATATTAAATAAGAGTAATAACAAATGCTCCCTGAAAAAGTACTATTTATACTTTGGCCCATTGAATAGTTGACTGAAGTGATTAAAGTGATAAACACTATTATTGCTTGAATTATTTAAAGGTACAACCAATTAAAGTGAAAGCTTCCGCGTAGATTTCCACTTTCACACAGTATAATATAAATTGAGATAGAATTCTTTTTCTTTATTTAACGCTTTTTAAATTTCTCATATATTCAAATGCATTTCTTTGGTAATTAACTAAGTTGGGAGAGCTTTAAATTTTCCACATCTTTTCCTTTACGCTTCCTTTAATTAACTTTTTTGGGTTTGTTAGAAAGAAGTGAAATTAGGAAATTTGGACATGAATAAATGATAAATACATTAAAAATAAAGATGTTCAATTCAAAATAAAAAATATAAGAGAAATCAAATAAAAATACTCGAACATATATATATATATATATATATATATATATATATATATTTTTTTTTTTTTTTTCTTTGTCATTATCTAATAGCATAGGATCTTCTTGAATGGGAAATTATATAATTATGATGTGTGAAAATTCTTAAGAAGAGAAGAGTGCATGATTTACTAATAATATAAAAAATATTGAGGAAAAAAAATTGGTAGCGAATTAAAGAGGATGAAATGCGAAATTCACGACTTTGTATTGATTCAAATATTATATTTTATTGAATAGTTTTTAAAATCACAAGTGCATACAAGTTAAGTTAATGTTGAATGTTTAACAGATGACATATATATATATATATATATATATATATATATATATATATATATATAATACTCGCATGTTAAGAGAGCGAGTATGGGTATCATAGTATCCGTACTCGTAGATATTCGTACCCGCTATAATCTAATTTAAATTAAAAAAATAAAAAAAAAAACATGTTATTTTTTTATCAATTAGTTTTAAAAAAAAATCATTTTTTTTGTAATCTGTCATTCAACACTCTTTAAATGTGTTATTTTGACTTTGTTTAAAATTTATGAATGTTATGTATTGTATTTTATTTGAATTTACGATTAAAATATGTTGTTAAATATTTATTTTTATTTTTTTTAAATATCCGCGGTACTCATGAATATTAAAAAATTATGTGAGTACCCGCATAACGGATACCCAATGGATATGGATACAGATTTGGGTGAATATTTATCAAGCAGGTAGGATACGAAGGAACTACTACCCATACCTTATCCATCTCGTTTACATCCTTAATAATAATGCACGTGCTTGCATTAATATATATATATATATATATATATATATAAAAATTATCTATATAAGAAAGATATATAGTTAATTTTTGTCGTGTAAAAATATTTGCAAAGCAAAACACACTCATAAAGTTATCGGTGAAATTATTCGACAAATATATTTTATTAGCGTTTGTAGAATATTTAGAAGAAAATGTATTTTAAAAGTTAAATTGTGGTTCATTTGACAAAAATGGTTTGGAATTATGTTTCAAAATCCTTAAATATATAGTGAAGTTTACGTGATGAAAATGTCATAAAAAATATATTCATAAGAAAACGGTCAATTGATGGCAAAAATTAGTGGCTGGTAAAGTTAATTAAGAAAGGTAGTTATAGCATTATAAAAAAGATAAAGTATTGTTTAAAACGGCACACATAGTGCGTCAACGCGTCAAAGAGTTTCACATTTTCGTCAAAGTAAGAGAGGGGATGCCTTGCCGTACACATGCATTAGTTAACTTTTAAATCTTCAAAATAAGCATTGGCTAATTAATCTTTAAAACTATTTTAATTGAACATATGTTTTTGAGGCTTTTTTCGGTAACAAACTATCAGTCAGTAATATTATTAAAGTTATGCTCGTGTTTAATGTGTCAAGTGTCATGTTGATTTTTTTTTATTAGCATGTTTTACAATTTAATTCAAACATTAGATAATAAAATCATTACGATTAGCATTTTTTTTTCGTGAAAAATATAAACATCGTTATCATATGAATTTTCAAAAAAAAGAAAGTCTATATAATTTGTTAGTCGTAGTATTTTTAATTTTTTTAACTTTTTTATTGATAATATTGCTAATGAATAATAAATACAATATTAATAGTAATAAATTTATATTAAAATAAAGGATAAATATGTTGTCGGTCCCTTAACTTTCAGTAAAAATTGGAATTAATCCTTCATCTTTAATAAATGAGTGAATTTAATCCCTTTAACCACATTTTGTTAAATTTATTTGACGTTTTAATTGTTTTTCTAAGTAAATATTAAAGCAAAAATGAGTAAATAATTCAATTACTATCATGAAATGTGTTTAAAATATCAAATAAATTTAAAAAATTTGATTAAAAGACTAAATAATATAACTTTTAATTTTTTCTTCTTCTTTTTCCTTTTCATTATTAGTTTTCATGATGATTAATGTACTTTTGCAGTCTTCCATTATCGATGTTTTCTCTTTTAAAGATTTTGTTTTTTTGCATGAGAAAAATATTATATATTTTTCCCAAAAATAATTTCGTCATTGAAATGCATTTATGATACTCGTGTTAAAATATATGTTGTGATAGAGGACAATTGAATGTTTGAGCAAAGAAAAAAAAGTCAAAATTATTATATTTTATTATAAGAAATTTTTTAAATAATAATTAATTTTAATGATAAAATAATTAATTATTATTATTATAATGAATTGTATATTAATTTATAAATTAAAATTATTAGTAATTAAAATAATTTCGAAATTTTTTAACTAGTCTTTAAATTGGTAACTACAATCATTTCTATAATTTGTCACTAATATTAATTATTAATGTTTTTTTAAAGGAAATGATTCTTAGAAAATTGTGTATTATTGCTATGTTCTTTTATTTTAATAATTATTTATTGTTGGTATATTATTTTATTTCTCTTAAGTTATTTTACATGTTATTTCTGTATTTTTTTTATTTTTTCTTGACTCAACCACGAATTGTTCCTATATTGAAAAGAAAATAAGTACAAATAATAAATATTCAATACAATTTTACAGCATAAATAACATTTTTTATCTAAAATCCGTGAAATACCAATAGACTCAAATTGAACCAAATTTGATATCTTAACAATTTACAATAAATAAACAACTATTTGATGATTAATTATGTCAAAATTATTATATATATATATATATATATATATATATATATTGAATTGGATCATTAAGTATATTATTAAAACGAAGTTATAGTTTATTTGAGTCAAAATGTAAATTTTTTTTTCTTCAGAACATTACTCTAAAAGTCTAACTTACCCAAATTACAAGTTTTTTGTTAGATAGACAATAACTTTTAAACTTTAGACAATAAATACTTTGGCTGTGACAAGTCTTACATAGATTTTTGACAAAAATAATTGAAACCAAAAGACATAACAAAAAAAAAACTAAAAGCTGTTAAATTAAATTTATTAATTTATAAATATTTAACAAACTTATTCATTAAAAATATTGATAAATATAAAATGACAGCATGTTATCTAATTTTTATCTAGTTTTTTTATTGTAGTTTATTGATAAAATACATTTTGGAGTCTTCATAATTTCATTTTTTTTTCATTATAAAACCTTTTCATTTATAACTATACATCAATTATAAAAACACTTATATAATTAATCTTATATTATATGTTAAGTTAAGATATTTGTGGTCTCAATTAAAATAAACAAAATAACATACTTTTCAGTAGACATCATATTTTGATCATGTTAATGAAAATAAGGTATGACTAAAAATGATAGAATAAATAGTATAAAGGATTATTGAAAATCAGCGTAATGTTAATTATAAAAAAGTAATATAATTATTTCATAAATTAGAAAAAAATAGTATATATTGAAAATATAAAATAATTCAGTGTCTTAAAATTGACAATAATTACCCAAAAATTCATATCATCGACAATTTTTGATTAAATATATAACATTGTAAAATTATTTATTTAGTCATTACATCGATAATAAAATCAAATAAAAGTATTCATAATATATATCTGTCCTTGTTAATATCTTATGTAATTAATAAAAAGATAAAAAAATAAGAAAATCTCATATGAGTGAAAGAAAACAATAAAATTCACTTTATTGAGAAAAAAATAACGACAAAATAAGTATAAAAGGCAGTAATTAGAAGTTAATATGTTATAAAAAAAAACACTTGAAGTATGTATCATCTTTAAAAAAATATTAGAAAGCTTGTTTAGTAAATAATATTAATAAAGTACTTTTAAACTAAATCAAAAAAAGTAAAACTTATCTAATAATAGAAGAAAAAGTTAAACAATGCACGAAATCATCAAAACTTTAATGTTGAGTTAGGGATACAATTATCCCATCCCACAAAAATGCTCAATACTACTTAGAAATCAAAAGTATAGATAATTTATGAAAACACATGTCCTTCAGCATTTTAACTCCTTTAATTGCGGTATACTCTAAACAACTTTTTGCGACAGAAGTTTAAAACCTAATATTTAATAATAGGAGAGTCTCATTCCTCATTCAGTTTTTTCTTTGATTTGTTCAACCATATCATCCATAATAATACACGTAAATACGATACGTAGCCTTATGCAAACGTAACTGTAAGAATATGAATCTGTGACAAAAACTTTCGAAAGTACTACGTAAATGCTGTCGTAACATTGAAGAAAAAATTGTGACAGTCAAAATAGATTTTATCAACCAAATTGGGAGTTAAACAAATATTTAGTAACGTCTTACTGGAAACATGTTTGAAGTCATTTGTGGAAGTCATTGCAGAGATCGATTATATTTGAAGTCAAGCAAACATGGTGGTAATTGGTAAAATAGTGGACCGTATCTGTTAAATTATAATTTTCTTTACATTAATTAATGATGAGAGAATGTATACTAAAATACCTCCAATTTTGACATTTTTTTACAAGTTCGTTGTGTTTAACTATTTATACTCTTAATTATGGCGTAGGAAGATTTCAAACCCAACAAAAACAAAGGAAATAATGTTTGATACTTCTATTGTATAAAATACATGCATAATGAATTATTATTATTATTATTATTTAAGCCATTTTATAAATACAAAGATTCTTTATATTTTAGAATTTTTAACTTACTTTATATTACACTGGGTGCTGATCTTATTTATAATTGAGGAAGTTTTGGTCCCTCCATTTTAAACTCTGTCTATTTAACCATATTTATGAAACCTTAATAACCCTTTCTGAAATTTCTTAACACATAAAACAAAAGAGACGTTTTCTTTTATTTGGTTTGCAGGGAGTTATTAATAAAATAATGGAAAGAAGAAGAATAGCGAGACGCAGTTAAGCCTGTTGAATGCGGAAAAGTTGAAAAGCTCCAAAATAGTGGCATTTGAATATTAAGCCATGAATTCGTCACCTCTTGGTTGATATATTATTACAAGACTTTTATTTTAGATCGCCAACTTTTTCTTCGTCCCTGTACACCCCTGTTTTTTTTCAAAATTTAGTGGCGTGTTGCTTGGAAAATTGACTCATTAATTATGACCTGTTGAAAATTTAGCGTGAGATCTTTCAAAAAAAAAAAAAAAAAAGGGGGGTTTATTTGAATGGTTGAAAGAAAACTTGATTAGAAGTGACGAGTAGTAAATTTGAAGGGGTCGTAGAAGATAACTTAGTGAAGTCACAAGTGTACAAGTGTTGAAGGTAATTGTCCATTAACTTTCCCTTAATAATATTTTATTGCGTTAAAGTAATAGTTAACAAGGAATTATGTGTGTGTAATGGTAGGTGAGCTGAAAGTTTCACAAGATCTTTGGTGGATTGGACAAGGTTCGTGTAACATCTCAATCAATCCAGTTTTAACTCAATGTTTGAAGTTTATGATCCTGACCAAGTGCTTTTAACTCCAACAATTCTAGAAGTGTCTTTTATGGTTTTTGACACTACGACTTCTCTTCTCTCACCCTTATAACAAGACAATTCTCATGTCCCTCTTAATGTGTTCTCCCTTTCAATCGTCACCAATTTTCTGTCCTGTATTGATTAGTGAATACGCATGGGTATAATAAAAGCAATTTCATGACTTTGACATTAAACACTGTATATTCCATTCCCACTCAATTGAATACTATATAATAATAGTTACATTTAAAAAGACAAATACTACTGCCCTTTTAACTTCTCTGTAGTAACATATTATTAAATATTTTTTATCTATATTTCCTTAGTTTATTTTTTTCTTATAAAGAACATTTGTTAGTATTGTTTTAATAAAAAAATAAGAGCGTAAGAAAAAAATAAATCATTTGTTAATTTTTCAAGTTCAGTTTATCAAATACTTGGTTAAGTTTATTTATTTAACTCAAAACACATCTAAGAAAACTTAAATATGGGTTCAAATATTTAAATAAGCTCAATTTACCTTGGGTGATCAATTCAACACATTTAGTCATCATGTATTAGTTTCTCTTCCGAATTTTGTAATGGTTTGGCAAGGCATCCTACTCCTTTTTATTAAATAAAATTATTACTTCGACTTTTGCACTAACAAATTATATTTGTTTGTTAACAAAAAAAAAATCTCGTTTATTCGTGAATTAATATCACATTTAAACATAGCAATAATATATACAATATATCTATGAATACATATACATCAAGTGTTATTTATTTATGCTTATAAATGTAACTATTATATTGAATCATACAAAAGAAAAAAATTAAAAACATCCAGTTCCTCATGGGTTATAGATTCTTTGCTGCACGAGGGATGTATCATCGTGTTCTTCCGCAGAAGGAAAGGAACAAAATGTATTGGTGTATCTCTTTATTTGCCTGCAAAAGAAACATATAACAATTTGAGTCAGGTTATATAGAACTGTACTATTCTTTATATAATTCCAAAACTCTCATCTCTTAAAAGTCGAAACTAAAAGTTATTTATATATACACGTTGAGATGGTTTTTAGGACAAAAGATAACGAAGTTTTAAAGTGAAGAATACATGCAATCAAATATACAGATGTATACACATGTGATTTATTAAAAAATCTTTTTTTTTCCTAAAGTTTGTGTGAGAATCAATGAAATTTTGACTTTAAATTCTCTGTATGCATGCTGAAGACTTGCAGAACAGTGAAACCAAAGGACAAAACTTTACGTATTTGGCATTGAACACATGAAACAAATAGATAGAATTAAGGCATGCAAATCCTCAACACACGCACATGCACATAAAGGAAACCAGTTAACAAGAAGCACACAAAAAAGATTGCGAAAGGCAGTTACTTACATTAATTTATTGTTCTTGTTCTAAGCACACTTGATCCTGGCTGCATTGAACTAGAGAAGATCGAAGGTTTCCTTGGCTTGGAGGTTAGAAGTAGCAAGTTGATGCTGTGCAGGAGTAGAAGCAGACAGAGGACCATCTTGCCAAAGGTGGACCAAATTGGTGGTACCGTTTGGAAGAGTGAGGGTGGCATAGATGGTGATCTCACTATTCTCACGGGTAGCTCTCAAACCAGAGATGGCATAAGAAATGTTTCCCTCTGCCAACTGGGTTGAGTAACCTTGGATGGAAGAAGTGTATGCTCTTGGGGCACCACCGGATTCTGAGATAGCCACCAGAGCCTGTGCTCCAACCATAGCTGAATTGAGGTTGTTGTTGGGATTGATGGCCCATGCAACCCACCTGTCCGAAGCGTTGATTCCAGCGTGTCTGAATGCCATGTCCAACTTGGCTGTGGCCTGCTCGTAGGTCCAGTGGAGGTACGAGGTTAAGTGGGGAAGGTCGCGGCATGAGGTGAAGACCTTGTTGTCGGTGAAGGTGTGGTTCATGCATGTCTGTGACTGTACTGAGGATGTGAGAAGAAGAGAGACCAACACAGATAACGCAAGCCTCAACTTTTCAACCATGTTATATATTTCTACACCTTACACTTCCTTCTTTATCTGGTTTTTGGTTGTAGAAAACACAACACGAGCAAAGTGGGAGGAGATTGTGTTATATATTTTTTGTTGCTATGTTATAACAAACCTGTTCCAATTGGATGAATGTTTACAGACATCTTTTCAGGGTGAGATTAAAAAGGAAAACTGAATGGACATTGTTACAGTCTTCAAACTCGTGTGTTTTTAAGAAGAAATATTCAAGAAAGATAAAGTAATTAAATAAACTAAAGTGCATGCTGGTCGAGGTATATAATAATTAAGAAATTGAATACCTTTTATTGACTGGGATTGATATCCTTCATCTTGTTTTTTTTTTTAGAGAAATCTCAAAATCTCTTCTTCTTTTTTTATTATATGAAAATTTCAATATGTTGAAACAAGATATATTTATATTGGGCTACTACAGATAGGTTCATATTGTGCAGCATTTCTTTGGTTATAACATATTTAAATGCATGCCTAACAGGAAAATAGGGTAGGGAAGGTTGTCTCTTCACATGTGTATGGACAAACACCCCTTATGTCATGTTTATATATTCACACTTTGTTGATGAAACAAAAATATAAAGTCAATTGCTATTATTAGTTAAAGGAGAGGATAAAGAATGAAACTTTGAATTAGCAATTTCATTATTTGAATCGCATATACGATTTTGAAACCATGGGTAAATCACAATTTATCTCACTAACAATTAAGGGAAGTTTGTGAAACCATGAACATGTAAGCATGGACGGATGGGGAATAGTTGCATTTTGAATATGGTGCATAGAATTCGGCACCGCATCAACTTTTTCTTCGTCCTTTTTTTTTTTTTTCCCTTAGTGGCGTGTTGCTTGGGAGATTAACATGATGATCTGTTATCAAATATTCAAAGTCGGATCTTTCTCTTAGAAAAAAGGACCAAGGGACGATTTTAATGGTTGAAGATTTATTCGAACCTAACAAATTATTCAAAAGAAAATTTATTGCTGGAAATATTGTGTGCGAAATGTTTCTAGAGGTCAAACCAATGCTTCGCGTGTATAATAACATTTTCTTGCCTCTCATGTCCCAATCTACTGCTATTCTGGTAATTACATTTTCCATTTCAATCACTAACATCATATGTGATACTGCATACAATTCTGTTTTTCTGACTTTGTTATTCTTTTGCTACAATTGCATCTTAAAAGCGCGACTCAAAATTAAAGAAACAGTTTCTTTTCCTTGTTCCATATTTCCATAAAAATATTCGGTTAAAAAATACATCCTTAATGGGAAAGTCAAAAAACACTTTATGGGTAATAAGAAATTAGAGAAGCCCAGGTTCGTAGCCCATTATGGCAGTAATTGTCGGGTATTATTCGTAATGGTCCATTTAGTGAAACAAAATATTGACTTCCTTTTATTGTCAACATCAACATTGTTTCTTATTGGCGCCCCCTAAATGCTATTTAAACCTCTACCCCAATTGAAAGAAAGATTATATAGTCCCGATCCTTTCTCTGTTTATGGTAGTGAAATTTAAATTTAATTTAATTTCATTAAACCAATTTAATAAAATAACATGTGTTTCACTAATAAATTATAAAGTGATTTTATTTTTAATTGATGTAAAATCTTTAAAATATTTCCTTACAGTACATTCATGTCGAGATATAAGAATCGAGTGACAGAAAAGATTCAAATCTAAATTAAAATGAATTTTAAATAACTTTTATACCATATTGAAATAGTAAGATTTAAATTTAAGGGTTAAATATATTTTTTTGTTCTTTAATTTTCGGTTAAAATTGAAATTATTGTTTTTTCAAATTTTGAATAGATTTAATCCTCAAACTTTAAAAATATGTGAATTTAATTATTTTAACCACATTTTGTTAAGTTTATTTGACGTTTTAAATGTGTTTTACGATAACATTGAAGTAAAAATGTGTTAAACACCATAAATAACTTGAATATTATCATGAAACGCGTTTAAAACATCAAATAAAATATATAATTAAATTAGACCAAAATTTCAAAGAAGAAATAATTATAAAGAATCTCATCCTTTATATCAATCTCTTGCATTTTCTGAACCTGATCTACACTCAAGTAGTCCATTTTTTCCATAGCTGCACCCCTTACCTTTCTTTCAGCTTTCTTCCACTCATGTATTTTTTTACGGAAAAATTATCATTGACCTACTCAGCTGAGAATTTTCAGCTCATTTTTTCTGGTGTTAAAAATGTGTCTGTACTGCGCATTTATGCAGAACGACAAAAGTTCCTTATGAAGGAAGTTCTGTAGACCACTTCATATTGACATTCTACTCTAAGCATACTATCTAATGATTAAGGAAGGAATTATTCACTTACCACATTGTAAACCTCGTACTCATTCATTGACTTTCTAAATATGTATATAAAGTTATTTCTTTTCTCAAAGTAGTAGAGCGGAGAGTCATCATCTAAAAACGCTTAAACACTATACATTTATAACTCAATTATTTGTTTGCGATTCACCCTCTTAAACTTCCCTTTTGATCAGTGAGTAGTGTTTCCTCGTGAAGATGTAAAGAGATAAAAATTATAGCAAACACATTTTCTCACAAAAATCATTTTAGCTCACAGAAAAAGAGAGGAAACAGTTGCGATTATGCAGACAAAACTGAGAAAGTGAAAGTAGTTTATAGAAAGCCCAATTTAAGATAGGGTGAGTTTGGACCACCCCAATTTTGGTGGGAAAAGTGGTGGGCTTTTTCCATTGTGCTTGTGCATGGTTGATTGGTAATTTTGTTTTGGTCCAGTAGTGGTAGAACTCTAACTATGACGTTTCAGCAAAGGGGTGGGGGACCTGTGACACCATTTCAAAACACATTATAATTAAAGTTCAGATTGGGACCACACCAGGCCCTTCAACGGCCTACTCTTCATTATATATACCTATATGTGTACCTTAGCTTTTCGAATAAATTTTGTGAAGTTGAATTAGATTTAGAATTTATTTTTTAACTAGATATTAGAGTCAGAGTTAAAATCTATCTTAATAAGATTTGATATTTATTTGGTTTATATCGAAAAGTTTATTATTATCGGATCATCCATTAATATTAACGTGAGGAGTGTGTTGAAAATTCTATATTAACTAAAGACAAACCTTCGTGATACATTTGTCTTTAAGGAATATTTAAGAGTTTGTTAAAAGTGTTAATTATGTTAAAACTACACTCGGCACTCACTTTGTAAAATAAGAGATTAACTCTGCTTAATTTACCTACTGTAATCCTTTTGCCAGCCAATGCTCATAACATTATCATTTACATTTTTATCTACATTCTGAACGAACATTCCAAAAGTTTGTGTTCCCATTTTTCTACCATCACTGTAAGCACCTTACACCTTCAGTACATTAATATAATATTAGACCTTACTACGTTGAATTCGCAAAAATCTCCAATGAATTGTCACAATTTTTGCTGCCATTATCTTTGGCATGAGATTCGTACAATTGAAGAGGAATAAAATCTGTATTTGTTTTATTTCTTTCTGAGGAACCAGGCCCATATGCAACTGTTCCTTATGGGGTTGTAGATTCTGTTCTTCTCTGCATGCATCATTCGTGTATCTGTCGCTTTGGACTTTTTCTTATTCTTCTACATGCACCAAATTGCTGATGAAGGGATCATATAGCTGTATCTCTTTATGGGCTACAGAAAAAGTTAACAACTTGATTCAGGATTCTTTTATGATAAAAGAAGAATTTGTGTTCATTTTCATATTTTTTCTAAAATAAACGCTTTCGTGGGGACAACTGCAGGAGATCACGAAACAAAAATTAAGGAGAAAGACAAGAATGCAGAACAAAATAGGGTAAATATATATATGAAGTTGCTGTAACATGCTGTCTTGAAACTTTAAAAATTTAAAGAACTAAAATAATAATGATTATATTTCATCTTTTTGTGGATTAATCTGGATAAAAGGAAGGTACTTGATGCGTCGTAATAGTGTGCCTGACGCTGTTAGTTGAGTGTAGTGATGATTAGACTAAGTTGAGAAACAGCTTAGAAATTTGAAATTTGAAATTTGAAAAATGAAAGTTATATTGTCTTATTTTAGTTGTAAGTGGAAATAGATCAAATGTATGAGATAAAGAAATGCAAAGGACAACACGGGAGGGATTTGTTTTATACGCGAGTTGTACTTGGTACGCTCCCATACCACACACGTTTTGTACGGAAATAATTGTTTTAAATAGGTTAAAATATTTTTTTTTATCTTCGTTAAATTTTATTAAATAAGTCGTAACTATTTTTACGTTTACAAATGTTTTAATTCTTGTCAATTTTATTTAATTTAGTTATCTTTTACTAATAATATTTAAATTATTGATGATAATAAACAGTGATTGTCATGTGTTACTTTATAGTTTTTATTTTTATTTTTTATTATATTTCTTTTAATTTTTTATTTATTTTTGAGAAAAAAAAATCTACATATCAATCCAACATCGTAGTGTATTAAAGTCAATATTTATATTTAATTTATTTTCTATATTTATTATTTTTGTTTAATTTAGGTCCAATTTTATTTGAAATTGAATAATTTTTTCCTTCTCAAACTTTTGAGACCAAATTTAATTTTATATAAAAATTATTACGATGCTTTTGTTAAAATTTACATTTTTGCTTTAAGGTTAAAATTAATTTAAAATTAAAACAAAAATGTTAAGGATCAAAACCAACATCATTAATCTAAAAATTTTAAATTAATCTTTATGCTTAAATATTTTTTTTATAATTATAAACTACTTTTAACCCTGAAAAAAATTATTTAATAAAAATATGAATTTTAATATAAAAAAGTGAATTTAGTCTCAATTTGAAAAAGAACAAAATTGTTTCATTTAATAAAAAAAGGACTAAATTTAACAAAAATAAAGAATATGAAAACTAAATTGAATATAAAACATTAATTGGCACGTTGATATTGTTGTTGGGTTGACAAATGGACATTTAAAAATTAAAACAATTAAAAAATAAAAAACCAAAAAAATTACAAAGTAATATATGATCGTCACTATTCATTATCGTTAATGATTTAAACAGTACAAACAAAAAAAATTAAATGAACAAAAATAATAAAAATTGAAACTTATTTGAATACAGCATAATTTAAAACCTTGACGCAAATTCAGGAAAAAAAAAAAAGAAATTTTAAACTTTTAAATAATCATGCAATTTTTTCTACACAATGGTAACAGATATTTGCTAACTCACTAACAGTGTAAAAGTCCACGACCGTGGTTTTACCAATTTATTGCCAACCACTTCTAATAACTCAATTTCTTAAAACTAATATTTAGAAAATCCTTGTTATGGCACAATGGTCGAAAATGTGTGGGACTGTTTACGAATTTGTTTTTTATGAAGTGAACAGAAAATGAAAACTGAAAGCAAGCAAAATCTCAATCGTAGGCCTATAATCGTTTTGAATGGTTGGAAAGGAAAATGAATCTGTTGGTGTTGGATACACAGTCCCCACGTGGGGTGTCAATGAGAGGTTCTCCATAAACATTTTAACATCATTCATTTTCCCACAACCACGTAATGTAATGTGATGTTAACACATCATTCTTCATTTCAAATGCCACCAAATTCAACTATAAAACTATTAAACATACGTTTATCTAATTTTTAATTAAAATATTTATATAACTATAACATAAATCTACTTCTGGTCATCGTATTTACAAATCTATTTTATTATAAGGTGTACAAATCTATATTTTTGTAAACTTTTAAAAACCGATTTTATAACTAACACCATAATTATTTATTGGACTTATAGGCTTGGCTTTTTATGTAAAGTAGCATGTCTAGTATTTAAAAATATAAAGAAAATTATGATTTTAATATATTATACAAATAATAATTACACTAAAATTTATTTATATTTATTTAAATGTATTGGCATGTAAAAAAGAAATCTTGTTTTTTCTTTTAAAAAATATTTGACTTTATCATATAGGCTAAGTCTTACATATCCATCGGATTATTGGACCTATTTCCTTCCCTTTTTATTGAGAATCATGCTCGTTAAAATTATAAATAAATACATTTCTTTACATTAAATAGGAAATATTGGTGATGCTAGTTCAATTTTTAATTCTTTTCTTTCAAGACTTCAAATAATAACATCAAATATAATTCATATTTTAAAAAATTTATCCAATTTAAAAGAAAAGAAAAGAGGAAGCCTTTTAAAAGGTTAAGAACTTGAGGAGAAAATAGTTGCTTGCACTCTCACGATTCTTCTTCTCACTTTACCAGTCTCTCATCTCTTCTTCTTGCTCTTTCACCTTTGGTCATTTTTCTAAGTGAAAAAAGAAAAAAAAAAAACTTATTACTTTTTATTTTAACTTTAAAATAAATCTTAAGTGAAAAAGTAAACGGTCAAACATATCGAATTGCAGGATCACAGTAAAAGTTATTGAAGCCAAAATTTGTGTTAGATGGTATAGGGTTTGGACGTTAATTGAGTATATTGGATAACACACTTGCTACATGATATAGATTGACATTGGAGTTGAGTAATGTTGCACTCAAGCTTTAAATTAAGAAAGGGACAAATCTACATTATTGTGTTATCCGAAAACATGTTGGAAAAATTAAAATTAATGTCCAAATAATTTACAAATACAAATTAATATACGTCAAAAATTTAGTCACTTAATAATAGTAAGAGAAATTATAAAACGTAGTCACTAATTCGTAGTTGTTGGTATGTTTCAAAATTCTTTTGTAGTATTAAACTGATAAATAAGTGAAAAACTATGTACGAAATTAATCTTGCTTGTAGGAAATATACATAAGGCACTCTATCTATAATAAAGAGATTACGAGTTAAACTCGAATTATAAATAATAGAAAAAAAAAATAATAACAGATAATTATAAGATAAAAGAAAATGTATCTAACACTTATCCTCAAACTAGTGTACCTAATAAATTGTATGTATCAAGCTTATTACAAATATAATGAATTTTTGGTCTTTGTAAGATTTATTGAAAATATTTGGTAACTGATCACTTCTTTTACAAATAAAAAAAGGGTTAAATATGTTTTGGTCCCTCAAGTTTTAGTGAATTTTGGAATTAGTTCCTCATCAAAATTTTATACCAATTTAGTCTTTCATCTTTCAAAATGAGTGAATTTAGTCCAAATTTTGTTAAGTTTATCTGACGTTTCAAGCACATTTCATGATAGTATTTAAGTTAACATTGAAGCAAAAATGTGTCAAACAGTGTAAATAATTTAAATACTATCATGAAATGCGCTTGAAACGTCAGATAAACTTAACAAAATTTGGTTAAAAGGACTAGATTCATGCATTTCGAAAGATGAAGGACTAAATTGGTCAAAAGTTTTGATGAGAGACTAATTTTAAATTTCGCTGAAACTTGAGGGACCAAAAACATATTTAACCCATAAAAAAATTTACTTTTTATAATTACTTGAAAAAATTTAACTACCAAAAATATATGATTTGGTAGAAGTTTAATATTAGGATCCATAATTGTGTTAACAGATTTTGAATTCATGAACATAATTTTCATCAAAATATTCAATGAATACTTCCTTTGAAATATAACAATGTCATAATTGAATCGTATCACTTTAATACCTAAAAAATATTTAAATTTACTAAAAACTTTGGGAGACATCATGATTATCACTTGTTTATAAAAACGATGATATCAACATATAATATCAAGTAGACACATTTTATAGCGGTAATAATCATGTCACGTGTTTGTAAAAATGATGACACAATAATTCTTTTGTATTATTAAACCATTAGGTTCTCATTTATGTTGTATTTTGTTTAACTTTATTTTTCCAATCCCAACTTTTTAAACGAGGGGGAAAGATCTTCCTTATTTTCACTGAACAAAAGGTTCAACTTTCTCGTATTAAACTAAACTTGTATGGTTAATTGATTAAAAAATAAGAAAATGATATTTTAACCTATTTTTTTGACCTACTTTTAACATACTACTTCGATCATCATTAGATAATTTATTTTGATTTCTTTTAATAATGTAATATGATGATCTAACGATAATTGAAAAGATAAATTAAAAGTAAATAAAAAAAATGAGTTAAAATATGATTGTCAAAAAAATATATCAAATTCATTCTAGAAATAGTAGTATTTGATAACTGTTCGTGTACAATAGAACATTCGAGATATGTAGGCTGCAAAATATAGTTGAAACAGTGATTAAGACCAGCAATAGGAGAGGTATTCGTAGATACTTTTTCTTTGTTTGGAAAAAGCTGATAAAGAAGTGAGAGCAGAGAGAGCAATGAGTGGTAACAAAAAGTAAGTGTGCAAAGCCATGATTAGTCTGATAAAGAGAAGAGATAAAAGTTGAAAAAAGTAACTTTGTTAATGTGAATACAATAATTCACACTGCTTGGTTTCTTAATGATATCCTGGTAAAAGCCCACTCTTTGTGATCTCACTTCATTGCGTGTTTAACTTCCCAATTCCCTAACCACACTTTGCACCTATTCATGTAATGTGTCAGTTGCTGGCTTTATCATATTTTTGGTCAAATACGCGTTATCGTGGACGACATTCGTTAGTTCAACTAATTAAACTCAACGTATTTAATTATCACCTATTCCAGCATCAAATTCTAGCTCTATTTAATTATCATCATTATCACTCATTTAAACGTTTTAAATCTTTTAATTACACTTTAAGAAACTACCCTACCGCTACCCTGTCACAAAGGTTTTAAGTGAAAAAGTCAGAATCCAAAATTAATCAACATTATAAAGCTAGTATTTGTTTTGATTGAAACCAAGGTGAGCGTATTTTCACTTTATTATGTGTTTATCCACTTTAAATAAGTCAAATATCGCATTAATTACAAAAACCGCGCAAATTATTTTTAAAATTAAAAATTCTATTATTTTAAAAATCGTGTACATTTATAATACAAATTACAAAACTGCATTGCTGATATAGTCGGCAAAGTGTTGGAGATGTTGAAATGATTATTTCATTTTCGACAAGTTGTTCATTATTCATAAGAAATCAACTTGCGCTATTCGTCAGCTATTTTCAGTCATTCTCAAAAAATATAATTTTCAGCGTAATATCATTGTCTTAATCCCTTACATCAAGATAAAGAAATTTTACAGAAAAACGAAACCTTCAAATTCTCTATATTAGATAAAACCAATTTTAATATATTTATATTAAAATAAAACTTGGGTTGTGGACAGCTCAGAATGCTACATCCTTACATAACAATCAAATTAAATTATTACCTATAATTTAATTCTCGACAGGTGCAAAGTATATGATATATAAATTTATATTATTTTCAATATCGTATATATAGTCAACTATTTATTATCAATTAAAGTTATTAGGTGATAATTTTCTTAATAACTTGTGTTAAATTTGTCTTTTTCACAGTCATTACTATAAATCAGCAATTTTAAACACAAGTTTGGCATGTTGCTACAAAACTCCATATAACTATTGTTTCCAAATTGACTTTGGAACTGTGGTCAAGTCTAATCACTTAGGTCTACCTAACTTCATTCTAGAAACATGTTTTTCACTAAGGTATCCATTCTTTAATCACAAGTTTTGTGAAAAAAAAACAATTAATTAACCTATTTATATAGTAAAATTATTATTGGTGGGTATATAAATTGGATCTTTTGAGCTAGTTCATTTAGTTCAACTTTTCAATGAAGATAGGTTGGAGATATTTAACCCACTAACTTATTCGGTTCATCTTATATTAATCCGTGAAAAAAACGCGTTTGTAAAAGGACAAAGGCAGATGATTTTTTCGGCTTGGAAGATTTTTCTTAAATTTTGTAAAACTAGATATAAAGAATAACACAGGGTTTCATGTATCTGTTTCCTTTTGTTATTGATGCATTAAAGAGAAGTGCGAAAAAATAGTTATTTCAAAAAGTTAAATTGAATTGAATTAATCATCTTATAAAACAGTTTTCTTAAAGTCAAACCATTCTGTTTCAATTATTTTGTCTTGCTTAGTTTGTTTGGTTATCCATCTTGTGTTTATGTATGGTTTAATTCTAAAAGTAAACTATTCAAGGTATAGAAAAAAAATTATGAGAGGAATGTAGAAATCTTTATACTTTTCACTTTGTAAATTTCCGACTCGTGAACAAGTTTCTATTTAATATTATTTTTTTATGAGAGTTAACATGTTTTAAATATATCTTTTTAATTGTACTAAGAAATGACAGCTAAAATTACTATTATAACTCGATCTCAAAGTAAATTAAAAAATATACAAGATATTGTATAATATTAGAAAATTAAATTTTTGAAATGTAAAAAAGATTAAATATATTTTTAGCTTTTAAATTTAGATACAAAAATTAAAATTTGATATGTTTTGATTCATAAACATTAAAAATAAATTAAAATAATTATTTTAATTTAATTGCGTTTGTTTTTTTCTTCTTTTAAATAATATTTTGAATTGACATTTTTTTGTTAGTGTTATATGCTGCCATACTTGTTTTAACTTGAATTAAAAAACATTTTCCTGGGTTAAATTCTCTTATTTTAATAACAGATAATTATTAGTTTAAGATTAGTTTTGAAAATTGAAATTACGTTAAAATTAAAAAATGAAACAATATGATGTGTTATTTGTTTGTAATAATGATGTTGATAACATAATATCTAGAAGGCCACCAATTTGGAAAACAGGGCAGCAACAATTGGCACAGGGGTTTCCAATTGAATATTTATCCACGTGTTCCTTAAGTTCACTGCTTTTACATAAGAGCTAAATTTGTTGATACTTGGTAGATAATTAATGTAAAAGTTAAAACTGATTATATGATAGTTGAGAGATAAAAAACTGTCAAAATAAATGTAGGCAATACAGAAATCACATTGTCAATACTCATAGACTAATATATAACTGTTATAAAATAAAGGTAATAAGAGAGACAAAGGAGAGGAAGAATAGAGAATGAGAGAGTAGGGAGCAACTTCTGTTTTTATGTGTGTCTCATTACTGATAGGACGAGTCCTATTTATAGGTA
>Ga0214544_1000241_pt1 | contig 90496 bp, 54 predicted proteins | sample CNSS3metaG_FD_160074 | JGI IMG/M metagenome (GOLD analysis project Ga0214544, IMG submission 160074) | Root nodule microbial communities from cowpea collected in UCLA plant growth center, Los Angeles, California, USA - CNSS3 | ecosystem: Host-associated > Plants > Roots > Nodule | place: USA...
TATGAGTAGCAGCAGACGTTCCAGGAGGGTATCAATTAAGGAAAGTATTAGGCAACTCAGGCAGCACGCCACAGCAACTCATGGCAACAGAAAATTAAATGCTTTGCACCGTTTCTCTTTACTTTTTTTTTTTTTTTTTTTTTTTTCAAAACTGTTTTTTTTTTTTCACCCTTTTTAGTCCGTTTTTTTTAAATAAAAAAAGTAAGAAGACAAAAAAAATATATAAAAATATAAAAAAATAAAATAAAATAAATATGAATAAAATTAAAAACAAAGAAAAGAGAAATAAAAGATAAAGAGACATGAAAAACAAAATAAACTAAGATAAGAAATAAAAATAATAATAATAATAATAAGATAATAAAATAAAAAAGGAAAATATAATCTGAACGAAATTGGGTGTTGACACTTAATTTTATTTTTAATCTCTATACATATTCATGTTCATATAATCTCAGCATTCCCAATACTAGACGTGATATAATTTTGTTTTTTATTAGGAATAAAAAATACCCACCTATAATTTATAGACTACAAATAAAAATAAAAATAATATTATTATTATTATACTAAAATCAATACTATAAAATATTTTATCCACAAATCTAATACTATTATAATTGTGAACTAACAAATGAAAAGTTCTTTAATTAAATAATATTTCTAATTTACTTCTATTCAATTTTTTTTACAACAGGAAATAATGGATACGTGACAATCTCTCAGAGTTTTGAACATTAAAAATTAAATAAAAAACCAAACACTCTATTACTATTCCATTCTGACACTACGTTTTCCACACACAATTCCTCTTTATCAGCCTCTTTTAAATCTCTTCAGCTTCTACTCTCTTTCAAACTACTCTTTCTTTCTCAAATTGTTTCAGCTTCTTTTCTCTCTTTCTCTCAAACATCTTCGTCTTCTTCTCTCTTTTTCTCAAACCTCTTCAACTTCTTTGTTGACCAAATGTGTTTGATCGAGGTTTTTGTCTCAGATCTACTATTGTACGATTTATTCTTCTCAAATCTACTTTTGTTTTGGTTGATTTTTTCCTCTAATATTCTTGAGCACCTTCACGAGACTTAAAAAAAGGTAATTGCTTCTCATTTTATTGTTCTTCTACCATCTTCTCAGATCTACTTTTCTTTTGGTACGACATGTGTTGCATTTAGGTTTTTTTCTCAGATCTATTTCTCTTTTGAATGATTTCTTTGGTCTCAGATTTGCTTTTCGATGTATATTGTTCGATTTATTTTTTCTTCTCATATCTACCTTTCTTTTGGTTGATGTTTTATTCTGAGAGTCTTGAGCAACTTGAAGGTAACAAGAATTCTGTTTTTTTTTTTCGTTCTTCATCTATCTTCTCATATCTACTTTGTTTTCTATTATTTTTGTTTTTCATGATAATTTTTCTCTAAGATCTACTTATTTTTGTTCGGTGTATTTTTTTTCATATTTTGTTTTCTTTGTTGACGAAATGTGTTGGATCAAGGTTTTTTTCTCAAATCTACTTTTGTTTTGGTTGATTTTTTCCCCTGATATTCTTCAACACCTTCACGAGACTTTAAAAAAGGTAACCACTTCTTATTTTGTTGTTCTTCTACCATCTTCTCAGATATACTTTTCTTTTGGTACGAGATGTGTTGGATTTAGGTTTTTTTCTCAAATCTATTTCTGTTTTGAATGATTTCTTTGCTTTCAGATTTGATTTTCGATGTATATTGTTCGATTTATTTTTTCTTCTCAGATCTAGCTTTCTTTTGGTTGATGTTTTGCTCTGAGAGCTTTAAGTAACTTGACGAATATAATAAAGGTAACAAGAATTATGTTTTTTTTTCGTTCTTCATCCATCTTCTCAAATCTACTTTCTTTTCTATAATTTTTGTTTTTCATGGTACTTTTTCTCTAAGATCTACTAATTTTTGTTCGATTTATTTTTTCATATTTTGTTTTCTTTGTTGACGAAATGTGTTGGATTGAGGTTTTTTTTCTCATATCTACTTTTGTTTTGGTTGATTTTTTCTTCTAACATTCTTGAGCACCTTCACGAGACTTAAAAAAAGGTAACCGCTTCTCATTTTATTGTTCTTCTACCATCTTCTCAGATCTACTTTTCTTTTGGTACGAGATGTGTTGCATTTAGGTTTTTTTCTCAGAGTTATTTCTCTTTTGAATGATTTCTTTGCTCTCAGATTTGCTTTTCGATGTATATTGTTCGATTTATTTTTTCTTCTCATATCTATCTTTCTGTTGGTTGATGTTTTGCTCTAAGAGCTTTGAGCAACTTGACGAATTGAAAAAAGGTAACAAGAATTCTGTTTTTTTTTCGTTCTTCATCCATCTTCTCAAATCTACTTTCTTTTCTATAATTTTTATTTTTCATGGTACTTTTTCTCTAATATCTACTAATTTTTGTTCGATTTATTTTTTCATATTTTGTTTTCTTTGTTGACGAAATGTGTTGGATTGAGGTTTTTTTTCTCATATCTACTTTTGTTTTGGTTGATTTTTTCCTCTAATATTCTTGAGCACCTTCACGAGACTTAAAAAAAGGTAACCGCTTCTCATTTTATTGTTCTTCTATCATTTTCTCAGATCTACTTTTCTTTTGGTACGAGATGTGTTGGATTTAGGTTTTTTTTCTCAAATCTATTTCTGTTTTGAATGATTTCTTTGCTTTCAGATTTGTTTTTCGATGTATATTGTTCGATTTATTTTTTCTTCTCAGATCTACCTTTCTTTTGGTTGATGTTTTGCTCTGAGAGCTTTGAGCTACTTTACGAATATAATAAAGGTAACAAGAATTATGTTTTTTTTTTTCGTTCTTCATCCATCTTCTCAAATCTACTTTGTTTTCTATTATTTTTTTTGTTTTTCATGGTACTTTTTCTCTCAGATCTACTAATTTTTGTTTGATTTATTTTTTCATATTTTGTTTTCTTTGTTGACGAAATGTGTTGGATTGAGGTTTTTTTTCTCATATCTACTTTTGTTTTGGTTGATTTTTTCCTCTAATATTCATCAGCACCTTCACAAGACTTAAAAAAAGGTAACCGCTTTTCATTTTATTGTTCTTCTACCATCTTCTCATATCTACTTTTCTTTTGGTGCGAGATGTGTTGCATTTAGGTTTTTTTCTCAGATCTATTTCTCTTTTGAATGATTTCTTTGCTCTCAGATTTGCTTTCCGATGTATAGTGTTTGATTTATTTTTTCTTCTCATATCTAACTTTCTTTTGGTTGATGTTTTTGCTCTGAGAGGCTTGAGCAACTTGAAGGTAACAAGAATTCTGTATTTGTTTTCGTTCTTCATCTATCTTCTAAGATCTACTTTTTTTTCTATTACTTTTGTTTTTCATGGTAATTTTTCTCTAAGATCTACTTATTTTTATTCGGTGTATTTTTTCATATTTTGTTTTCTTTGTTGACGAAATGTGTTGGATCCAGGTTTTTTTCTCAGATCTACTTTTGTTTTGGTTGATTTTTTCCTCTGATATTCTTCAACACCTTCACGAGACTTAAAGAAAAGGTAACCACTTCTCATTTTGTTGTTCTTCTACCATCTTCTCAGATATACTTTTCTTTTGGTACGAGATGTGTTGGATTTAGGTTTTTTTCTCAAATCTATTTCTCTTTTGAATGGTTTCTTTGCTCTCAAATTTGTTTTATTGTTCAATTTTTTTTCTTCTCAGATCTACATTTTTTTGGTTGATGTTTTGCTCTGAAAGCCTTGAGCAACTTTACGAATAGAAAAAAGGTAACAAGAATTATGTTTTTTTTGTTCGTTCTTCATCTATCTTCTCAGATCTACTTTGTTTTCTATTATTTTTGTTTTTCGTGGTACTTTTTCTCTAAAATCTACTTATTTTTGTTCGATTTATTTTTTCATATTTTGTTTTCTTTGTTGACGAAATGTGTTGGATTGAGGTTTTTTTTCTCAGATCTACTTTTGTTTTGGTTGATTTTTTCCTCTAATATTCTTAAGCACCTTCACGAGACTTAAAAAAAAAGGTAACTACTTCTCATTTTGTTGTTCTTCTACCATCTTCTCATATATACTTTTCTTTTGGTACGAGATGTGTTGGATTTAAGTTTTTCTCTCAGATCTATTTCTTTTTTTGAATGGTTTCTTTGCTCTCAGATTTCCTCTTCCATGTATATTGTTCGATGGTATCTATTTTTTTTTTCATTTTTTTTTCCTTGTCCTATCAAATTTTCGATTTTTACACTTAGTTGTTACTCCTTTCTGACTGAACAAACTCATGCTATTTTTTTTAAATTTCATTTTTGTTTAGATATATGAAGTGGACAGATCAAAGATTTAAGAGGTCTTGAAGATCAAAGGCAATAAGGTATTTTTTTATGATTTTTTTATTCATTGGGTTAAAGTTTTGGTTTTTATTGATTTAGGTCAATAGTTCTTTAACTTAGCATTTCCAGGGATATTTTTTTTTTTTTTTTTTCATCTTCTTCCGGTTCTTTGATTTTTGATTCTTTTTTTTTAACATCATATTGGTGCAAAGCTCATTATTGAAGAGTAAAGTGCATAAACTATGATTTTTTTGCTCCACTTTCTCGTTCTCTAATGGTATATGGTGGTTTATTTATTTTACGATGGTATATGTTTTATTTTTTTTGTTTTCATCATCTTCTGATGTTTTTTGATTTTGTAATTTTTTGTTGTTGTGTGTTTATGTCTCCTTAAAGTGTATTCTCATCTTTTGAATAAATTGAAAGGAAAGAAAGCGTAAAGAGAGTAAAATGAATAATAATACATTGTGAATTTAAGGAGTTTTATTTGTTTTTCCTTTTCTTAAAACTCCAGACTATTTACATTCAAACACAATTATAGCGAGATTTAACCATTGCCATTTTCTACAACAATCAATTCAACACGCTGAATCACTCCAACTTGGTAAGCTTTAGTAACTACAATTTCAGAAAAGGGCCAACTATTAATATTGCTTTATTCTTACTTAATATTTATATATATATATATATATATATATATATATATATATATATATATATATATATATATATATCCCAATCGCTATGATGAAGTGTTTTTTATATCCCAATTGTAATTTTATATGAGTGGATCTTAATTATTGCAAATGAATATGAGTAGAAATGCATATGGTGTCGTGATAAAGTAATTGTGACTTAGGAATTGATACTGACAGTCTAATGGTAAGTATGTGTAATGATATCTTTAGTTTGACTACATTTTTTATATCCAAAGTGTAGTTTGCTAATTTGATCTTATTTATTGCATATAAGTTTGAGTGGCACTGCAGACCACAATCTTGATATTGAGTTATATTCCACATCTTGAAAACATGAAAACAATTATCACCAGACAATAGCTTTGACAATAGCTTTGAATGGGATGATTTCGAAGATATCCCTTAACATCAAAGACACACAAAAATATTAAAAAGGAGAAGTTGTAAACTTTGTACAATTTATTTTTTGGATACTTAATAATTGTCTTTTTTATATTTGAGTGTTTTTTTTTGTAGTATCCCAAACTTGCAGACTTTAAGTTTGTTGATTTGTAAATATGATATGACATATATTGATTTATATATACACTTTACAAGATTCTACTTTTTCTTTATGTAGCATATATGATATGACATATGTAGCATTAATTATGAAAAAATTAATAATTTTCTTTTGTGTGTCTCAACACAATGTCAAGTATGTACAAAACCTCTCATTTTATATTTTGAAGATGTTATATGAATATATCATAATTAATTTATTGTATTAAAAATAATCAAAGAATAAAGACTTTGATAACAAAATAAATAACTAATAAAAATAAAGTTTGAAAGAACAATATTTATAACAAAATAAATACTTAAAAAAATAAAAATCGAATAAATGTTTATCATAATAGATTCATATTTGTCGATATTCTTTACAAAATTTAAATTTGATGAGTGAAAATCATTGATTTTTCGAAAGTTATAGAAATAAACTCACTAAGGATATCATAAGTATTTATCCATTTTGATTATTCATTTTCTATTTCATTTCTTCATCATTTTAAGTTTTTTTTTTAAAAGACTTTTTATGTTTACAATGTTTAATGTTTTCTGTGAGGCCCCTTTTATTTCTGCCCTAAAGTTAATGGGCTGCCTTCGTAAGTGGGTCTAAGGCCGGCCCAACGTATAAAGTCTTTAGGTCTGCCCTAAACCTAACGTACCTTACCATTTTTAGAAAAACCTTGCCCTTGCCTTGAGCTGCAGTCGTCACCCCCTCCGCTAGGGTTTCGTTCGACTGTCACGTAAGCTAAAGGGACTTATACTCCATGTAAGTGTTGTGGCCAGCCCATACTCGTCTTTATTGTTCATTTCGTTCTTTTCCAGCTAGGGTTCCTAGTGACCATATCGTGTTTCTGTTCCGCCATCTTTTCAGCTCTTCCGTTCGCTCCTTGAGTTGCTGTGCTCGTGTGTTCGGTATAAAGGGCGCGTCGGGTCGTTTTGCTAGCTATTTCCAGGTAAGGGAAGCTAGAACCCTATTGCCTGATGCAATGTTATTTGTTTTGATGGTGTTATGTGATTTTCGTGTGTATATGTGACTGTGAGTGTATGGCATGATTTGTGTTGTTGTTTGGGCATGAACTGTGTTGAGGACAGTGAAAAACAGTGGCGAGACCTGTTAATCTCGCCCAAGCGAGCTAGTCTCGCCTAGGCGAGATGAACAGGGAGCTCGCTCAAGACTTTTGCGCGAAAGTTCGCCCAGGCGACCAGCTAGGCTTTTTGAGCGAGCAAGCATCTCGCCCAGGCGAGAGGGTTCTCGCCTAAGCAAGATCCCGCATGTGCTCCTACCTTCCTTTTTGAGCCCTCGCCTAGGCGAAGGGGGCTCGCCTGAGCAAGCACGTCTCGCCTGAGCGAGACCCTTGAGCCTGAGCGAGGGGCTGGGCGAGGCAATCTGTTGTTTGGGTGTTTGTCTATTCTTGGATGATTGATATTGGTTTGAGTATGAATTATATGATGGGAAATATGTATATAATGGAGTATTAAGCATGCTTGGCAATAAACATGAATTTTAGATGATGGGTCTGATATGAAAGTTGGCATGTGTACTACGTGAGTTGGTTATTATTAACGTGACATGAAAACGAGATGAGTTGAGATCCTATGAGCATGAATGGTGTGTGACGAGTTGAAATGGGTGAGCCTGGAACATGAAAGGCTTTGGCTTTTAAGGGTGATATGATTAAGGTATATCTATGCATGGTAAACATTCTTTGGCTGTGTGATTTTGGTTGATCTGTGTCAGTGCATAATTCCTTGGGGTCTCTAGGTGAGACCTTCAAGGTCGCGCTTCAGTGGTCGGGACGTAATTCCATGGCCTCTATTAGTGGGTGTCCATGGTGGTGCCCCATCTGTATAACTAGGTAAGGATTCAAGGTAAGGTTGCATCCTGACACTCTGAGAAGCCAGTTAGTCTAACCTAGAGCCAGTTAGCCTTCAAATCCAGATACTGCCACTATAAATATGTGGTTATGTCGTTTGGTGTGACCAACGCCTCGACAGTGTTCATGGACTATATGAACAGGATCTTCCGGCCCTTCCTAGATAAGTTTGTCGTGGTCTTCATAGACGACATCCTTATCTACTCTAGGACTCAAGGGGAACATGCAGAACATCTGAGGTTGGTGCTTGGTGTTTTTAGAGAGAAGCAGTTGTATGCCAAGTTGTCTAAGTGTGAGTTCTGGATGGATGAAGTTCAGTTTTTGGGGCACGTGATATCAGCCCAGGGGATTGCTGTGGACCCAACAAAGGTCGAGGCAGTGGTAAAGTAGAAAAGTCCTAAGTCAGCCACAGAGATCAGGAGTTTTGTGGGCTTAGCAGACTACTATAGGAGGTTCATAGAGGGATTCTCCAAGATAGTGGCACCTCTGACCTTGCTTACTCGGAAGGATCAACCTTTCACTTGGACAGATAAGTGTGAGGAAAGTTTCCAGGAGTTGAAGAGAAGATTGACTAGTGCTCCGATACTAGTGATTCCAAACATGGGGAAACCGTTTGAAGTCTACTGCGACGCGTCTCATCTCGGACTTGGTTGTGTCTTGATGCAAGAAAAGAAGGACTTGGATGTCCGCTTAGCTTTCTCTATGTGTCTTCTGAGTGTTTTAGTTAAATTCTTGTCTTTATCGAGCCTAACAAAGTGATTTTCTGTGTGCCAGTGGACTATGGCACCTCCTCGTCGAGCTTCTCAATCATCCCAGGGGGATGCACCAGATATCGCCAGAGCCATAGAGGCGATGGTAGGGGCTATGGCGCAGCAGAGTGCTGCGATGATGCAACAGCATGAGGCATCCATGCAGCGATAGGCAGCGTCGCTTGAGCAGCAACAGGCAGTGATGCAGCAGATGGAGGCTGCAAGGGTAGCTGCTGAGGATGCTCATCGGCAACATATGGAGGCCCTCCGCCAGCTGGAGGAGAACAGGGCGGCTGCCCCTGTGTTTGGTCCTGAACCACGACCTGCAGTCAGGGAGTGGAGCTTGGAAGACTTTCTGAAACACCACCCGATGAAGTTTGATGGGAAGACTAGTCCCGACGCCTCAGACCAATGGCTGAAGGACCTAGAGCGCATCTACGACGCCAAGATGTGCCCTACGGAGAACAGGTTGGCGTTCTCGGTTTATATGCTCACGGGGGAGGCGGAGCATTGGTGGAGCAGCACCAGATCCATTCTGGAGGAGAGGGATGAGTCAGTGTCATGGGAGACTTTCAGGGAGAGATTTCTCTCCGAGTACTTTCCCGACAGCATCCGGTACGCCAAGGAGGTGGAGTTCCTCCAGTTGACCCAGGGAGAGAAGACTGTTACAGAGTATGCTGAGAGGTTCAAACACCTCAGTCATTTCTACACCCTGTCGCTTGATAAGGAGTGGAGATGCCGTAAGTTTGAGAACGGCCTCAGGGGAGATATTCGCTTGATGGTGGCACCCTTGTCCATCAAGGATTTTGCTGCTCTGGTAGAGAAGGCCAGAGTGATGGAGAAGATGAAGCGTGAGGTGGAAGGTCAGCGCCCACAGCAGCCACAACCGCCTTAGAGGATCGGTGGACCATCTGGATCCAAGCTCAGACATGAGGAGCGGAGGAGACCGTATGATAGACCACACCATCAGCCTCAGGAGTCTAGGAGCTTTCCTCCTCAGCAGGGCCGAGTTCGGTGTTTCACGTGTGGAGGACCCCACCCGAGGTATGCTTGTCCACGTAGGGAGGGTTACCGTAGGTGCAACAACTGTGGAAAGGAATGCCACTTTGGGAAGGACTGTCCCAACCTTGCCAGGACAGCGACACGCCCTCCAGTTCAGACATCGCATCAGCATCAGTGGAGAGACAGAGGCAACAGACCTCAGGCGACGGGCAGAGTCTATGCCATGACCGGAGCTGAGGCTACAGGTTCAGGTAACCTTGTTATGGGTTATTGTGTGATTTCTGGAATGAGATGTTGTATGTTATATGATTCTGGAGCGACACACTCTTTTGTGTCAAATGCATGTGTGGAACGATTGGGTCTGCCAGTGCGCGAGGTGCAGTGTGAGCTTGTGGTGTCTACTTCGGTGTCAAGTTTGGTCAGGACGTCGTCCTTGTGTGCTAGGCTCCCAGTGGAGGTAGAGGGACGCATGTACATGGTGAACTTAATATGCCTACCTCTACAAGAGTTGGAGGTGATCTTAGGGATGGATTGACTATCTGCCAATCGCATCCTGATAAATTGTCGAGAGAAGAAGCTGCTTTTTCCCGACGCAGAGGAGCCTGAGTTGGTGTCTTCTCAGGGTGTTATGAGGGAACTACATGACGGCGCGCAGTGTTACATGATCTTCACACATATGGAGGTGGAGAGAGGAGAGACGACGTTAGTTATATCAGTGGTCCAGGATTTTGGGGATGTATTCCCGGAGGAGATTCCAGGATTACCTCCCCGTAGAGAAGTGAAGTTCTCTATAGATCTAGTACCAGGGACAGGCCCGGTGTCGATGGCCCCGTATCGTATGGCTCCGGCAGAGTTGGTAGAGCTCAAAAAACAGATAGAAGAGCTGATGGAGAAACAGTTCATCCGACCCAGCACTTCGCCTTGGGGAGCACTAGTGTTGTTGGTGAAGAAGAAAGATGGGAGTTCACGTCTGTGTGTGGACTACAGGCAACTAAACAAGATGACGATCAAAAACAAATATCCGCTTCCGAAAATCGATGACTTGATGGATCAGTTGTATGAGTCATCGGTGTTCTCAAAGATAGATCTGCGATCGGATTATCATCAGATTTTGGTGAAGGTTGATGATGTACAAAAGACGGCCTTCAGATCCAGATACTGCCACTATGAGTATGTGGTTATGCCCTTTGGTGTGACCAACGCCCCGGCAGTGTTCATGGACTATATGAATAGGATCTTCCGGCCCTTCCTAGATAAGTTTGTCGTGGTCTTCATATACGACATCCTTATCTACTCTAGGACTCAATGGGAACATGCAGAACACCTGAGGTTGGTGCTTGGTGTTTTTAGAGAGAAGCAGTTGTATGCCAAGTTGTCTAAGTGTGAGTTCTGGATGGATGAAGTTCAGTTTTTGGGGCACGTGATATCAGCCCAAGGGATTGCTGTGGACCCAACAAAGGTCGAGGCAGTGGTAAAGTGGAAAAGTCCTAAGTCAGCCACAGAGATCAGGAGTTTTGTGGGCTTAGCAGACTACTATAGGAGGTTCATAGAGGGATTCTCCAAGATAGTGGCACCTCTGACCTTACTTACTCGGAAGGATCAACCTTTCCCTTGGACAGATAAGTGTGAGGAAAGTTTCCAGGAGTTGAAGAGAAGATTGACTAGTGCTCCGATACTAGTGATTCCAAACGTGGGGAAACCGTTTGAAGTCTACTGCGACGCGTCTCATCTCGGACTTGGTTGTGTCTTGATGCAAGAAAAGAAGGCGGTGGCGTATGCTTCACGACAGCTTAAGGTGCATGAGCGTAATTACCCCACTCATGACTTTGAGTTGGCAGCGATAGTATTTGCCTTGAAGATCTGGAGGCACTATCTTTATGGTGCTTAGTTTCGAGTGTTCAGCGACCACAAGAGTTTAAAGTACTTGTTTGATCAGAAGGAGCTGAACATGAGACATAGGAGATGGATGGAATTCCTAAAGGACTATGATTTCGAACTCCTATATCACCCGGGGAAGGCAAATGTGGTGACAGATGCTCTTAGTAGGAAGACGGTACATACGACAGATCTCATGATAAAAGAGGTAGAGCTACTAGAGAAGTTCAGAGACATGAGGATACAGGTGGAGTTGGGGTCCGAGTCCATTAGGTGTAGTACCTTTACTATATCTAGTGACTTCTTGAACTCGATCAGAGAGAGGCAGTTGTTGGATGCTGGTCTGAACAGAGTTAGAGAACATCTTGGATCAAATGAGGCTAGAGACTTTGCTTTGGGTGATGATGGTATAATGCGGTTTCAGGGTAGGGTATGCGTACCTGATGATGCAGGGGTGAGGAAGTTGATCCTTGAGGAAGGACACAAAAATCGTTTTAGCTTGCATCCCGGCATGACTAAGATGTACCAGGACCTTAAGGAAACTTTCTGGTGGCAGGGGATGAAGAAAGATGTGGCTTAGTTTGTATCAGCTTGTTTAACGTGTCAGAAGGCGAAGGTGGAGCATCAGAGACTCGGTGACATTCTACAGTCGTTGGAGGTACCAGTGTGGAAATGGGACAGCATCTCCATGGATTTCGTGACTCATCTTCCACGAACTTTTAGAGGACATGACACCATCTGGGTGATAGTAGATCGACTGACCAAGAGTGCACACTTCTTGGCGATGAACTTGAGAATGTCTATGGCCAAGCTGGCCCAGTTGTACATTAAGGAGATAGTAAGACTTCATGGAGTGCCCTCGAGCATAGTTTCCGACAGAGACCCGCGATTCACGTCCCAGTTTTGGCAGACGCTACAGGGTGCTATGGGTAGCAAGCTCACCATGAGTTCAGCTTATCACCCTCAGACTGATGGCCAGTCTGAGAAGACGATCCAGTCATTAGAGGATTTGTTGAGGACCTGCATACTGGACCACCTGGGAGCTTGGGATGAGGTACTGCCTTTGATTGAGTTTACCTACAACAATAGTTTTCATGCGAGCATTGGCATGGCGCCATACGAGGCTCTTTATGGCAAGAGGTGTAGGACACCTCTTTGCTGGTATCAGGATGGAGAGGTAGTGTTGGTTGGACCAGAGTTGTTAGAGCAGACCACCGAGAAGGTGAGGATGGTGAGGGATATGATGCAGGCTTCTCAAAGTAAGCAGAAGGCCTATGCGGACCGTAGGAGGAGGCCTTTGGAGTTTGCAGCGGGAGATCATGTATTCTTGAGGATGACCCGAACCACGGGCGTGGGAAGGGCTCTCCGCTCAAGGAAGCTTTCGCCTAAATTTCTTGGCCCATATCAGATCACGAGGAGGATCGGACCGGTGGCCTACGAGATAGCTTTACCCCCGCAGTTGGCAAACCTTCATCCAGTGTTTCATGTCTCACAGCTGAGGAAGTATGTGTTCGACCCGGCCCATGTGTTGGAAACTGAGGATATACAGATAAGGGAAGATCTCACAGTGGAGGTACCACCAATCGCTCTTGAGGATAGCAAAGTTGAGGAACACCGTGGAAAGACCGTCAGTCTTGTTAAAGTCATCTAGGATCGGAGGACGGGTGACTCGACTTGGGAGCTAGAGGAGGACATGAGAAAATCACATCCACATCTGTTTGCCTGGTGAATCTTTATTTTTGAGGTCAAAAATTTTCTTGTTGGGAAGAATGTGAGGCCCCTTTTATTTTTGCCCTAAAGTTTGTGGGCTGCCTTTGTAAGTGGGCCTAAGGCCGGCCCAACGTATAAAGTTTTTAGGTCTGCCCTAAACCTAACGTACCTTACCATTTTCAGAAAAACTTTGCCTTTGCCTTGAGCTGCAGCCGTCACCCCCTCCGCTAGGTTTCGTTCGACTGTCACGTAAGCAAAAGGGACTTCTACTCCATGTAAGTGTTGTGGTCAGCCCATACTCGTCTTTATAGTTCATTTCCTTCTTTTCCAGCTAGGGTTCCTAGTGACCATATCGTGTTTCTGTTCCGCCATCTTTTCAGCTCTTCCGTTCGCTCCTTGAGTTGTTGTGCTCGTGTGTTCGGTATAAAGGGCGCGTCGGGTCATTTTGCTAGCTATTTCCAGGTAAGGGAAGCTAAAACCCTATTGCCTGATGCAATGTTATTCGTTTTGATGCTGTTCTGTGATTTTCATGTGTATATGTGACTGTAAGTGTATGACATGATTTGTGTTGTTGTTTGGGCATGAACTGTGTTGAGGACAGTGAAAAACAGTGGCGAGACCTGTTAATCTCGCCCAAGCGAGCCAGTCTCGCCTAGGCGAGATGAACAGGGAGCTCGCCCAAGACTTTTGCGTGAAAGGTCGCCCAGGCGACCAACTTGGCTTTTTGAGCGAGCAAGCATCTTGCCCAAGCGAGAGGGTTCTCGCCTAAGCGAGATCCCACATGTGCTCCTACCTTCCTTTTTAAGCCCTCGCCTAGGCGAAGGGGGCTCGCCTGAGCGAGCACGTCTCGCCTGAGCGAGACCCTTGAGCCTGAGCGAGGGGCTGGGCGAGGCAATCCGCTGTTTGGGTATTTGTCTATTCTTGGATGATTGATATTGGTTTGAGTATGAATTGTATGATGGGAAATATGTATATAATGGAGTATTAAGCATGCTTGGCAAGAAACATGAATTGTAGATGATGGGTCTGATATGAAAGTTGGTATGTGTACTACGTGAGTTGGTTATTATTAACGTGACATGAAAACGAGATGAGTTGAGATCCTATGAGCATGATGGTGTGTGACGAGTTGAAATGGGTGAGTCTGGAACATGAAAGGCTTTGGCTTTTAAGGGTGATATGATTAAGGTATATCTATGCATGGTAAACATTCTTTTGCTGTGTGATTTTGGTTGATCTGTGTCAGTGCATAATTCCTTGGGGTCTCTGGATGAGACCTTCAGGGTCGCGCTTCAGTGATCGGGACGTAATTCCATTTCCCCACTAACAGGGGTGTCCTTGGTGGTGACCCATTTGTATAACTAGGTAAGGATTCAAGGTAAGGTTGCATCCTGATACTCTGAGGAGCCAATTAGTCTCACCTAGAGCGGACTGATTCCTGTGGTGAGAGTAGCAGAAGGCCTGAAATCCATTAAGGGCTAACCTTGTGGTGAGGGAAATTTGATTCATCGTAACACTTGTATTACATAGCTCAGGATCGAGCAGCTCGGGGTTGAGCAGAGGTATCCACCACAAGTGCAAGCATCCGCTGAATTCGACCAAGTTATACGTATCCGGATGAGTCGAGTCGAGTCGTAGTGTATTGAATGGAGAGTCATTACAGGCTTGGTTGTTGTATGAGTATGGGATGGTGAAAATATAATTGACTGTATGACGAATGTGTTATTGGCTCTAGCTTACCCTTTCTATTGTTTGTTGTATGTTCTGTGGTGTGGCTTTTTCTGTTGCGATGATCATCAATTTGATTGATGGGAGCAGATGGGCGAGGTTCCAGAGGCCAGCAAGGAAATGGAGATTCTGCTGCATAGTCCGCGGGGACTAGTTGTTATTTCTGCATGAGTTCATTCAGGGTTGCGACCCATGTATCTGTTCGTCCTTAGTTTTATGCATTCTGGTTAACTTTTCCTCTAGTTTCTTTTGGGCATCGTGGTGTGCCATGGGTTGTATGGAGTTGATCCCAGACCGTGTTTTATGTTATCTTTATCGTGACATTCCTTTAATTTCACGTACTTAATTAAATGGGGTGTTACATTTTCTATTTTATATTTTAAGACAAAATGGATAAAGACTTTTAAAGAAATTTTTAAAATATTGTTCAACTTTTAAAGATATCACGTTAATATGAATTTTTGTATCACATTATATTCTTTATTAATACGAACTAAAAATCTACATATGAAATTAATGGATAAAATTAATTATTATAAAATAAATAAATAAATTTAAATTGAATTGAATAAATATTACAATTTAAATTAAATTAAATTAAATATATATTAGAAATTAAACGTTTTATCGTCATTAATACTTTTCATATTCCAAGATTATAATTACATTTGATGTAAATGATTCCAAGATAATTTGAAGTTTTGCACTGCTTAAGAAATATTGTAAAATCTCTTTGTATTACAAAATCTTTGTTAATTCCAACTCTTGAAAACACATCTTCCGATGAGTAGGTTTTTTAATGTATTCCTAATTTGTAATAATATAAATTTCTTTAAAATAATAGCGTATAAATTCTTTAAAAGTATGTAATAATTGCTTTTACTAAATAGTATTATTATTTACTTAATAAAGAGAGTTTTAAATCCACAATTATGATTGAAATGCTCAAGATGTTGTTCCATCTCCAACATGTTTTCATTATTGAATTTTTTCTGATCCCAACATTTCAACCGGTCATCTTCATATTAGTAAAATACATTTTTCTTAAAGAAATTTATTGTCAAAATCAATTCAATCCAACAACTTTTTTGTTGACATTTAAACACCAATCTTTTATACTTCATTTACATCACTAAGTTTGTGATCATCATATGTTTGAACATTTGATTGAATATTGTATTATCAGATACAATGAAACCTCTTTTGCATTGTTTACTATTATCATTTACTCAAGTACCATGTGGACAAATGTATTCACTCAATCTCTTTCAGAAAAAATTTCACCAAAACGTATATTCAATAAGGAGGTAATATCAGTAAAACCATTTACATTACCAATTTTAGGGTTTACGTTACCAAATTTGTTATCATCATCATCATCTGTTTGAACATTTACCAATGATGTTTTATAACACTTGATGCACTTTCAAACATTGCAGTGTCATATGATGGTTCAAATTCAACACATCTACCAAATCCATCCATATATAATGCACTTCAAATATTTTTACAACCTAATTGATTAATTGATTTAATGTATTATAACTTATAATTAATATATTTTTTAATTCAATCTTTTTGTAAACGTTTCAAAACCTCTCAATTTGTCATACTTAGTTCTCCTCTTCCATCATCACCTAATGTGCATTTAATTATTTAATTAATAGTCTATATTGTCCACCATTAAAATTTGAATTTTAAATAATTGAATTTGGATTTGAAACTTACTATTCTTACATTTTTAATGTACAATGTACAATACCAGTAGAGGAGAGAATGGTAGCAGTGTTACATATCTAATACTTTTGTCTTGTATTCAATATTTTTAATTCATGAGTTTCTAATTTAAATTGACTTTCTGAATTTAAATTATATTAAAAAAATCATATATTTGATTTTGAATAATTTTTTTAATCATTAATATTAATATTGTAATTATTACTATTATTAATTTAATCATTAATTATATTGTATTCAAAAAATTTCTTTAATGATTATTACTATTATTATTTAATCGATCATTATATATTTCAATCCATTATACATATTATTATTATATTAATAATATTAATTTTGTTTAATATTATTATTTAAATTAATAATTATATTTTGATCAATTACCATTGTTTATTATTATTGTTTAATTATGAATTTTATATTTGGATTTAATTGAAAATTGTTGTTACATTTTATTATTTTATTAACAGAATTTGTTAATAATATTAAATTATTTTTTAATTATGATAATGTCATGTTATTTTAATACAAAGAAGTTATAAAATATTATTTTTAAATATAATATATAAATATTTATTAATAATTATAAACAATAATTTTTAATGGTGTATGGTCGCCTGAGGCCTGTTGCCTCTGTACCTCTGTTGGTTTTGTGCAGGAGCCTATACTGGAGGTCGCGTCACTGCTCTAGCAAGGGTGGGGCAGTTCCTCCCAAAGTGGCCCTCCTTGCCACACAGTTGTTGCATTTCTTTAAGCCTGCAAGTTGGGGGCAAACATTCCTCTTGTGTGGTAGCACTGAATCCTGTTCTGCTGGGAAGAAGACTCCCTAGACCCCTAGGACTGGAAATGGGGCTTAGTGTAGGGCTTCCTCCTCTCCTCGTGCTTGTGCCTGGACCCAGATGGTCCTCCCACTCTCTGCTGGGATGAGTGCTGAGTCTCCACCTCTACCTTCATCTTCTCCATGACCTTCGCCTTCTCCACCAAGGCGGCAAAATCCTTGATGGATAGTGGGGCCACCATCAAACGGAGGTCTCCACGGAGGTCGTTCTCGAACTTCTGACATCGCCACTCTTCGTCTAGTGGCATGGTGTAGAAACGACTGAGGTGCTTGAATTTCTCTGCATACTCAATCATTGACTTGCTTCCTTGGGTCAACTGTAAAAATTCTACCTCTTTAGCGTATTTGACGCTGTCCGGGAAGTACTCGAAGAGAAACTTCCTCCTGAAGATATCCCAAGTAACTGGCTCCTGCCTCTCCTCCATGATGGACTTCATGCTGACCCATCAATGCTCAGCCTCACCTGTGAGCATGTATACTACGAATGCCAGTCTACTCTCCTCTGGGCACATCTTAGCGTCAAATATCCTCTCCAGGTCTTTCACTGGGCTGGTCTTGCCTCCAAACTTCACTGGGTGATGTTTCAAAAAGTCTTCTAGACTCTACTCCCTGGCCGTAGGTCGGGGCTCCAGGCCAAAAGTAGGGGTAGTTACCCTGTTCTCCTCCAGCTGGCGGAGGGCCTCCATATGCTGCCTGTGAGCATCCTCAGCAGCCGCCCTAGCAGCCTCCATCTGCTGCATCACCAGTTGCTGCTGTTCAAGCGTTGCCGCCTGTCGCTGCATTGATGCTTCATGTTGTTGCATCATTGTCGTGCTTTGCTGCGTCACAGCAGCTACCATTGCCTCAATTGCTCTGGTAATGTCCGACACATCGCCCTGGGAAGATTGCGGAGTCCTACGAGATCGTGCCATAGCCCACTGACACACAGAAAAACATATGGTTAGGCTTGATAAGACAGGAATTAGCGAAGAATACTCAGAAAAACACAGAGAAAGCTAAGCGGACACCCAAGTCCACAGACCTAAGGATCGACCGCTTTGATACCATAAATGTAACGTCCCAAAAACTGAATAACCTCCATTAATAAAACATCACATACATGAATAATCAGAGAGTACGGGGTTTAGGGTAAGAATGTATACAATACGTCCAATATACCCGAATTACAAGAAAAGGGCCCCACATGGCCCACCCAAAAATATACTGAACAACATAATTAAGAAATATTAGGTCTTGTTCGTTCAATAAAACATAAGTAATATAATCCGCTGGTAATGGGCCCAACACCTGTCCAATGCGTCAAGCTGCAGCATCCCCAATACCATCACCACCACCAAAAGTTCTCACATCTGCTCACATCAACAAGGTTGATGATCATCGGAAAGGTAGAGTCCACACATAACACACAAGCAAGCAAAAGGGTAAGCTAGCGAAGAAGTCATCATATCATTCACTCAACATACCATTCACATTCAATGATACGTAGCAGACACCCACATGTGAAGTACTCATCCATATCAAAACCTAAGACTTGACTATCCGGATATGTACCTGAGGCACCACCACGTGGCAGTGGAATTACGTCCTAGTATTGAGACGTCACCGTGAGGTCTTCACGAAATTACACCCTTACAGGAGGCACCACCACGTGGCCTTCGTAGAATTACGCCCTGTCCCTGAGGTACCACCACGACCCCCCGTGGAATTACGTCCGTTTGTCGAGGCACCACCAGGGACTCCCCTTAAGAGGATTCATGGAATTACGTCCAACCGATGAGGCGCCACCAATATCTCTCATTACAAGAGACATGGAATTATGCCTTACCCATACTTTAATCATGTTCCACCCACCATCCAAGAGTTTCTCATAACAATAATATCGTGTAAAATCAACAGTTCATACAACCCGTGCTTTTCAATTCATACCAAATCAACTAACATGCCATTTCCATTTCAAATGGAACATATTAATCATGCCATCATCACACAACCCATCTCGTAAAGCATATGGAATCAGATAACAAACCACACATCAGCGAAACACTCAACAACAACATCAAAACCTGCCCGCTGCCTCGCCCAAGCTAGCAGGGCTCGCTCAGGCGAGAGGGACCTCAGGCGGATCCCATCTCGCTTAGGCGAGAGCGCGACAAGGGGTCAGGTGACTCTGCGAGGTCTCGCTCAGGCGAGTTCCTTCCCGCCTAGGCGAGAGCACTCCTCGCTCAAAACAAACACAAGTCGCCTAGGCGACAAATCGAGTGACTGAGTCTTGGGCGAGCCTCCGATAATCTCGCTTAGGCGAGTCTAGCTCGCCTGGCGAGAAAACCAACACCCGCCACTGTTTCCTCGAGCAACAGCCACCCACGCACCCCCCAACAATTCAAGTATGCATTCTCAGACACTCATATTCTCACACAGACCATTAAATCATCACAAGCTCATAAAATAGGCAGATCCCACCGGAGATACAGTAAGGTCTAGCTTCGCTTACCTGAAAGAGTTAAGCCGAAAACCCCCCAATATGCACACGGAGAGCACGACTGTCCTAAAGGTGGCCAAAGAGCTGGAAACAAACGGTAAGACAGAATAAGCACGAGTTACTACGAAACCCTAACGGTAAAAGTTTGCCCAAAGGTGACGTTAGAGTTCGAAGTCGACTTACGTGGGTGGAATCTGGCTTGGGCTAGCTCGAAGAATGTTGGCGACAAAACCCTAGCAGAGCGTAGCTGCTCAAGGAGGCAAGGAGTGTACTGTTTCTGAAAGTGAAGGAAAATGAGACCTATTAGGGCAGATTAGGGTATGATTTTACTCCTTGGGCCAGCCTTTAGGCCCATTAGGTTAAGGGCAACCCTTAAAACACTAAGGCAGAAAACTAGGCCTTACCGTGTACATTCATAAATACTCATTATGTTTGTTATTAAGTTTTAAATATATAAAAAAATAATTATTTTTTTCATAAAATATAAAATATATAATTTTTTTTATATATTTATAAAATCGTAATTAATATTTTTTATTTCAATCGTAATTATTAATTTTTATTTAAATTTTTTAAAATATTATTTGAAAATGTTTTTAAATATTATTTTTAATATTAATATCAAATGACATGTAAACCTATATTTTATTAACTTTCGTATGTAGTTATATATTAAAAATTCACTCCATTACACTTTGCTCATGTTAGTGTATTAATTAATTTGAAATACATGGTCTTTTTTTTCTAATTTGTTTCATTAAATAAAATAGAAAGGTCTTTGCATAGTTTTTACTCACTTATACACAAGTTTATTTCTTAGAAGAATTTATCTTTAGATTTTCAAAGCATCTTTTCAAAGATAAACTAAAAATGTTGTTCTTCGTGGATCATTTAACTAAAAAAAATGCAAATGATTGTTAATAAATTGTCCAAGAGTGTCAACTAAGATTGGCAGTAGATGGAAAGAGTTCTGTAATTACCACGAAATATAGAAATGTGATAGCTGACAAGAAAATACTAAACCAAAACATCAAAGTAATGAGATATAGGGAATGATAATTCATGTAACTAATTATGTGTGTACTTGAATCAAATATAGGATCAAATGTTTTTTTGTCAAGCAATTTATCAATATGGATGTAATTTGTGGATTAACTTATATTGTATTCACATGGTTGTATCAACTTATTTGTGTTTTCATCGTAAGTTATTCAACAATGAAAATATTAATTGTAGAGTTTTGGAGAAGGTCACGTGTAATTACAAGTTATACTAAGTGCACAATATATTTTGTAAATGCACAATATGTTATATTTTGTAATAAACCCAAAATATTATTTCTTCAGTGTGTTTAGTTTAAAAAATTTTGTATGTAGCACTCAATTACAATCTTTTTAAACATATAAAGCCACAATTTATTTTTTGTAATGCCGAAATTTACCTTCACTTTTGTAATCAATCATTAAACTATTTCTTCATTTTTTTTATTTAAAATATATATATATATATATATATATATATATATATATAATTCATGTTGTTATTTATATATTATTAGAGACATGAAATAAAGTATTACAATAATTATTCTTGAAAAAATTCATTTCGGTTAATATATTAACTTGACACATTATACATACAAATAAATATTGTTTGTTTTCGTACTTTTACTTTTGAATATAAACATTTTTGGATATTTTGTTTTATAGTAATATATAAACAATCACAACACTCTCATTGAATTTTTTAACAATATTTTTTATTTTAAAAAACTATGTGTGTTTACAATGTTTCATGTTTTTTGTTATAAAAAAAAATCTTTTGAATTCAAAGTTTAGTCATTATTAGACCTAGACGCAAAGATTACAAATAAAGGAACAAGTAAATGAATAATAAACAACAATTAACTCATAATAAATAGTAAGAACAAAAAGAAATAATAATGAATATATAACAAAATAAATATATTTAATTTATAATATATAATATATATTTCTCATAAAGATGTAGGGAGATTAAACTTTGTGAATTTGTCAATAAACATATAATAGAGGACTCAATTGCATATTTTTATCAATAAATTACTCTACCACATCTTCTTATCTCATGCATTGATTTTGACACAAACATTAAATGAATGTTGTATCTTTCAACCATAAATGTTTTGTACAACATTAATATCGCAGAATAAATAAGTATGTATTTTTATCTTCTTAACAATTTTGCAATTGTTTTAGACACAACTTTACATTTTTCAACAAATGTTTTTGGACTCTCTCACTCATCTCATATCAACACTATCATACCACCAACTCACTTCCTTTTCCCCTTAATCTCATTGAAAAAATAAATTTAAAAAATGTATGAATAAAAAACTGAAAGAATCTTGAATTACAAAAACATCTTATCACATACAACAAGACATTCAAAAATCTTAATTGATGATATAGGTACACAAAATTGTAACTCTCAACTTTTAAAAAAATAATGTTTTTAAATATATAAATTATATATATACATATATATATATATATATATATATATATAATTCAATATAGAATTAAATATTTCCTTATACATTTTTGAAATAAATACTTTAGAAATGGTCTATCTTTTGTACTATTTGATAGTTTAGTATTTAACTTTTTTCATCATCTAAAATTTTTAATTTTTCAAAATCTATTATTTACATTTATTTCCTATTTTTGTGTCATCTAACTTTTATACTTTTAAATAATCAACAATTCTTATATTGTTTATCTTTTTTTATTATTTGGAAATCTACTATTTATATTTTTCTACATTATCTAATAAATATTTTATTTAAAATTAATTTTTATTTCTTTATTTTGATTAACTCGGTTTTACTATATTTTTTAAAATAATTATATATAACATAGTTTATTAAAAAAATATAAATAACATTATTACTTTTTTATAATAAAAATAATTAAGATATTATTACTTAATTTTATAAATTACTTATATTATATTAAATTTAATTATAGTTTTATAATTTTTAAAATTATGTACATTATACGATACAAATAATTATATATAATACATTTTTATTAAAAATATATATAAATAACTTAAATATATTTTTATTAGAAAACAAATTAAAAGATTATTATTTACTTTTATAAAATAAAATATTTAAATTTAATTTAATTATATTTAAAATTTAAAATGATTTTAATAAATATATCATAAATTTTAAAACCCGTGCGTTGCAGGGTAAAAATACTAGTTAAAATCAAAGTATCAGTTCTTAGTTAGTAATCACAAAAACTGTGTTATATTTTAACCTAATTAATCAGGGGCATTATAGTCATAGCTCACACATACCAAAACCCTAGTTTTCTCCCACTCTCATATTTACGCTGTTCTCTGTCCCCGTAACCACTACCATTGCATCTTGCCGCTGCAACTCTCTCCCTTCTCTTCAGCTTCCATTCGCAATGGTGAGTCTCTGCTTCTCTTCATTCTTCTTCTCTCTTCATGCCACGCGCTTCGTCTTTCTCATGGGTTATTCTCAATTCAACCCTTTGCGTTTTATCTTCTGTTTGCATTAGGCTTCGGAGAAGAAACTATCCAACCCCATGCGGGAAATCAAGGTGCAGAAACTCGTCCTCAACATCTCCGTCGGCGAGAGTGGTGATCGTCTCACCAGAGCCGCAAAGGTCTTTTCTTTTTCTTTCTCCTTTTCTATTTCAATCCTTATTTTTGCTTTATTCTAATTTTTATTTGAACCCTTTTTTTTTTATTGTTGGTGTCACAGGTGTTGGAGCAGCTTAGTGGCCAAACCCCAGTGTTTTCCAAAGGTGATTTTTTTCCCTTCTCTTCTCATTATTAGGGTTACTCAAACATCATTTTATATATTTTCCTCTTCTCTTAAAGTTCTGTGTTCTATTGGTGATTAGAGAAAGGGGGTGTTTATGTAGTACCTATGTGAGTATTCTATCTGTTTTTTCTAACTGGAATACGTGCTGAATTGCTTAGGTTGTTATTTTGTGACTTGTGTTCTCATTGTAGTTCACGATGTTTAGTTTATGATATCACCTTGGCTAACAGTGCGGAATGCTAATAAACCAGTTCCCTTAATTTAACTAACGTGGAATTGGAATTGAGGATAGGGTCAAAAAATGTGATTGTTTGAGTCAGGTAACTTTATAGAAAGTTGTTTGCTACTGCACTTTTGTGGTTGCAATGTTGCAATGATAGGCTTTTTGATCCGCGTCTGTGTCGTGGATGCAAGCTTTCTTTGTTGTGTGTTACAACATAAAACCTTATTTGGAAGTCACGCAACACTGGATGTGAATTGGGATATTTTTGGTTCTATAATTGAGTCACCAGCAGGGGCCCATTCTTTGTCCACCTGTCTGCCGCATGGAACCAAAATGAAAAATACCAGAAGAAGATCCTTGAAACCCCTTGGTTGTTTTCAAGACACAATATCTGGTTAAATGCTTGGATTGATACACTTACACAAAATGTATTGAACAAAGAATATCTTAATTTTTGTAAACTATGGTAAATTTTAAACATGTCACGTCTCATATTTTAAGCTTAGAAGGGAGGTTTTGTATATTTATCCTACAAAACGATTTTGAAGGTGATGGGATGTTCTTTTGCTGAAGATTAATGTACCACCTACATGCAACATGTTTGAGCTAGTATAAGTTGTATTGGGCACACCCATCTTTAGGAAGACAACAATTTTTCTAGTTACGACTGGCTGTTCTCTGATCGTTTATTTCTTCTTTTTTGTTGACAGCTAGATACACTGTCCGTTCTTTTGGTATCAGAAGAAATGAAAAGATTGCGTGCTATGTCACTGTCAGAGGTGACAAGGCAATGCAACTTCTCGAGAGTGGATTGAAGGTGAAGGAATACGAACTTCTGCGAAGAAACTTCAGCGACACTGGCTGCTTTGGCTTTGGTATTCAGGAGCATATTGACTTGGGAATCAAGTAAGATTTAAAAAATCTCTTGCAGTTTTTAGTAGAATAAGTTATTTATTGTTGTACTTGTGTTGCTGTACTTGAAGCTGTTACTAACTGATACAAAGATGAATGTTTTTATTTTTTTCATTTATCCATTAATTATTCCATAGCCGTGAAAAGTAAAATGGATTATACAGTTGGTATTTGGAAATTGGATCTATCCTGTTCCTAACTGTTCTATACTGGTGGTGGGAGAATAGATTTCCGGAAACATTAAAGGTGGTAGACGGATTTGTCAACATAATGCATGTTTAATCTAAATTTCTGTGTTTCTCATGTTTTTCAAAACAGTCTCTCTAACCTTTGAACAAATTGAATTTTAAACCATGGTGGTTTTCATGTATTGTATTCTCTGTTATGTCAATTGAATTTGGTTTCTTGTGGTATGATACTATTGTAATTTACTTGTAACTCTAACTGTACTCAATTAGAAAAGTTGTTCCATTAATGCTGAGCGTTGGCTCTTCTTCAGGTATGATCCCTCAACTGGTATTTATGGAATGGACTTCTTTGTCGTTCTGGAGCGCCCCGGCTACCGTGTTGGCCGCCGCCGCCGCTGCAAGTCTCGTGTTGGGATCCAGCATCGTGTTACCAAGGACGATGCTATGAAGTGGTTCCAGGTGAAATACGAGGGTGTTATCCTCAACAAGTCACAGGCAATTTAATTAAATTAGCTAGTTGTTTTGAGGAGTTTGCAAGTTTTGTTGTTTTAAATTTGACGCTTCTTCATTTAAATAGCTTGAATTACTGGAATATTAATGCGAGAAGCAATGTGAGTTATTATTTAGATGTACTTGTTTTTGACATCCATATTAATACGCCTTTGATCCTTTATTGGATGTTCCTCTATTTTGCTTTGTGTTTGAAAAACATATTCGTTCACAGATACTGTGGTTTTGTCATCGCATTTGGCCTTTAATTTTGTAGTCCTTCTGAGTATGTATAATCATGAGAAGTTAAAAAGGTTGAGGGTGAAATAATGTGCTTTCAATTATTGAATGCCCCCTGGTACATAAAGCTGAACAAGTTTATTCATTGAGGTTTGAGCATTAATGAAACAAAAGTAGAAATCTAAAATAGTTTTTTTTTTCTCTTTTTATGCTAAATGTATATTAATTTTATTTTTTTATAAATTCATTTTAATTTTCTTGTAAGTTTTTATAAAAATGCTTATCCAAACGTATAAATTTAATTGTGGTACAAAACATAACATATAATATTTTAGTAGTGATCTGAAAGATTATACTGTGCAAGGTAATAAAAAGGTTATACTGTTTAATGCCATAAGGACTTGGTCTATTTGATATAATCATTCTCCAAAGCCATATTTTATTATTATATCTTAAGAAGAATCCAAGTGAAATAATGATCAGGTATTTAGTTTTAACTAGTATTTATGCTTTATTTTAAATGAATGAATTATATTTTGGACTTGTAAGAAATACTTTATTCCAATTTGAATTATAAAATATTGTACATATCATGTTGATATTGAGCTTGATTTTTATTTTCTTAATTAAGTTTAAAAACACTATAATCACATGTATAGAGGAATTTCTTGGTAGCTGATTCGTGGTCTAAGGGAATTGCATAAGAGTAATTTCACTAGTTCTTTTGTTTTGTCGAGCACATGGATTGTGTTTAGAGAAGGAAATCCAAAAAAATAATATAAGATAATAACAAATTAATTAATAATTGCAATTCTATATTCATGATTAACAATCAGGTTAAACATCATCTAGCAAGTCAAATCACAATTATAATTGTGAGTTGTAAAAAAATAAAAGATAATGTGGCATTTTTAGGAGTGAATGACAACACAAAAACACATTACTTAAGAAAAGTGTAAAATTGTTTAAGAAATTCTTTAACCCAAAGAAAAATGTAATCCAAGTGATAAACTACGTTACAAATTAAAAAAAAATAGACATGTAAACAGAAGCAAATGTAAGATTATTTGATATAAATACTAATTCGAAAATTTATGTATTTTGCAAAGTGTCAAGTTGAGCATACAGTGCATATTCACCACGAGCATCATCGATGACTTTAATTTTAAAAGAAAAAATTGAAACTTGTTTTTTGAGTTAAAATCTTGATTTATAATTTAACATAAAAGTGGAAATTCGGCTTATGTAAACAAAATTTCAGTGTTCTGGTTTTGGATTGAAGTCGTCCACTTTTCTACTAATAAAAAATTATAAAAATTATTTATTATTATAATTATATTTTTATAAAAAACTATTTTATAGTTCATTAATATTTCTTATTTCAATAATTAAAAAATATTTTATGGTTTAATAGATTTTTTATTATTGTAAAAAGAATGTAAACATATCTATTTTTCATTATTATTTATAATTACTAGTTTAATCACTATACAATACTCTTATCAGATAAAAGAAATTATTTGGTTTTGTTTTTTCTTCTCAATTTGTTCACAACTTAACAATTAATTATTAATGTGAGTTGAGTTACAAAGGGAAGAATCTAAAGGCGAACAGAAGAAATATAAAGGCCAAAGAAAATGTGAAGAATATTTTTGTCAGTGATGTTAGGTTTCTTTTTCTAACAGTACTTCCCTTTTTATCTTCATGCACTCCATACAAGATGTCAGTGATGAGAACTTGTGAAACTTCCGGATTCACTGTTTCAGGAAAGTAATTCTGAATTTGAATATATTTTCAGAAATTTAATAATATATTTAAAAAGTAAATTTTGAACTATCTATTTTAAAAAATACATTTAAATTAAATGTTTTAAAAAGGTATGTTTAGATGCAAAAATATTTAATTCAAAATGTAAAAATATTATATTTCAAATTGAATGTTTCTATTTATTTTTTAAGATATTCACTCTGAAAAATACAAAAAAAAAGAGTCAATTTAACTTTGGGAATCACAATTAAATGTTTTAAAAAGGTATGTTTAGATGCAAAAATATTTTTCGAAATATTTAATTCAAAATGTAAAAAAAATATATTTCAAATTAAATGTTTCTATTTATTTTTCAATATATTCACTCTGAAATATATTAAAAAAAAGAGTCAATTTAACTTTGGGAATCACAAATTTTATGGTGGTGCAGAAAGACAATAAAGGAAAGTGAAGGAAGATTAGCCCTTAATGTGACTGGGCTTTTAAGCCCAAGGCTCATTTGTATGAGCTCACATACTTCTTGTGTATCTTCGTAAATTTCTTCCTGCATTTTAATATAACAAATTTCTGATTTTATCCTTTTTAAATTATAGATTTTTAAAGAGTAAACTATGACTTTAAATTATATAATTAAAAAATTGCAACTTCTTTATAAAATCCATAAGAAAAAAGTAATTTTAGAATTATACAATTTAAAAAATTTTATAATACAAAAATTATTTAAATTTTATAACTTTTGATCATTTTTCAAAATATTGTACAGTTTTTTATATTTTAAAAATATATTTTTAAGATTTAATTATGTAAATTTGAGAATTTTTAATTGAGTATTTAATAAATTTTTTTTATTTTATCATAAAATTAAAAGAATATAATTTTTAATTAAAATATTTAAAATATAAAAATATAAAAATTATTAAATTTAAATATTATAAAATTATAAAATACAAAATAGATGAAAAAATAATAATTAAGTCAATAACTTAATCTTTAAGTCATCCATCCGCTTTAAAAAGAAAACAAATTATCAAAAAAAACTTAATTAAAAAAATTAAATTTATTGAATATTTAATAAACTACAAAATTTTATCAGAACCGCAAATATAATTTTTCAAAAATTTCAAAAGTAAAAATTATACATTATATTTACCAGAATTAATATATTTTGAAGATATAAATAAATAAGAAAACAAACAAAATCTAAAAGAAAAAGACCTGGATTCACCCTCCAATTTTATTCTTCTCTTTGCAGCCCGAGAAGTGTTTCACGGTCACCGCCAAACCCTGTGGATGCATCTCCGACAACAACCATGGGTTACTTCGATCTCAACATTCCCTATCCCCAACCCTCACCCACCAACAAGGTCGCCGAACAAAGCAACCGCACCAGGCTTGCGGTGAAGGCCATGGAGTTGGGTTACACCGGAATCGCTTACAACCGCACCATCAAAGGCGTCATGTCCGATCAGCACCGTTGCTCCATTCCCCCTCTCCCCCTCTCCTATCTCCTCAACGTTCTTCCCTCTCTCTCCCTCTCCGCCAATCTTCACCGCTCTCCCTCCTCGGTGTTCCACTCTCCACTCCCTTCCATCAGTACACGTGTCTCACCGTAGACAGCGCTACCCAGGCCCAGGCCCAGGCCCTCAATTCTACATTGCTCAGACGTTAGAGATTTTGAAAGTATGGGTAGTTTATAAATTGTATCTCCTTTAACTTGGATGATCTTTTATCGACTCAATTGTGAAGGCAGAGCAGTTAAATGCAGCTTCCTTTGAGATTGGGATAATACTGCTGTAGTCAATACCCGTGCTTGGTGTTTTCTGTTCTCTCTTACTCCTTGTGAGTTTTTTTTTTTTTTGTTTAATTTTTTTTTTTGATACAGACCTTTATTTTAATGTTTATAGCTGGTTACATAATGTTTTAACTGGTTGGTAGAGTACAAACTCAAGTTTTAGATTATGTTCTTTTTCAGAAGAAGAAAAAATTGAACCTTAATATGGTTTGGTAGTGGTTTTCAATTTTCAGTTCTTATGCACATAATTGGACATCAACAAGCAGTGTGTTAAGTTTAATGTATATTTTTCTTATAAAAACCCCTTTAGATTGCTATAAAAGGAACCTTTAGATTGCTGTTCTGAAACCTTCGAATGTGGGTGTTGATTATTACAAAATTCTTTATGTTGACTCTTTATTTTAACGGAAGGCCAACTTCAGATATTGAACTCTGATACTGAAAACAATTGCAGGTGGATATTATATCGATTGATTTTTCAGCTAAATTGCCCTTTAGGTTGAAGCAGCCTATGGTTAAAGTAGCAATGCAGGTTTGTTCTTGACTATTAACCATTTATTTTCTTATAACCAAAAAGGAAGGTGATAATTAAAAGGTCTCCTATTAATTGCAGCGTGGGGTTTGTTTTGAAGTCACGTATTCTGGTTTGTTTGCTGATATTCAAAAAAGGAGACAGTTAATTTCCGGTGCTAAGGTGATTTTTTTTTTTTCCAATATACTCGTCTCAATTATTAAAAGATTAGATCATATTTGGTGTTTGATTTGTTTACTTCATTTTTACATAATTGATTTTTTTTATTGTTTCCAATTTATTTTTATATGTATGGTTTCTTAACAAATTTCATGGTGTCTGATTAATAGAATTACTTCATGCTCAAGCTTGCTAGTGTTGTCAAAATTAAAGGCTTTGAATTATAGAGATTAGACACCTGGTTTCTTGCTAATTCACCCACCTATCCACTCTACATTAAGGGTATATCATATGGTATGCTCACATTGCAAACATGTAGAAGAAATAAAATTGTAAAATTTAACTGTTGGGAATTGAGGAGTATGTTTATTTACTAACTGCTGACCTAGCTCATTTAGAGGTTGCAAAGAACCTCTGCTCAGTTTATAGCCAAAAGAAAATAACACAGTGCATCAATTTACTCATTTACTCATACAAGCCTCTAGCTCTTCAAATTCACGAGGAGTCTAAGGCTTACAAGTGATAGATAGCAGGATGATAACTATAGGGGCTTATGAGATGACGAGAGGATTGCTATTATGAGATTTTAGTGTATGGTTTATTTAATGTATAGACAGATAACTTTCTCGCTGCTCATTATTTTTTTTAACATCTTCATTCTTGCATTGTAACACCCCAATGTCTTTTAAATCCTTTGACCCTGTCAAACACACATGTCTTGCCTTTGAGTGTTTGTTACAATGGTTCTTATTTTTAGAGTTGAGTGGATGTGTTTTGTAGGGATAGATTGTTAAGATTTGATAGATGATGTCTTTGACTTTTGTTCTACTAACTAGGGAAGCTTGTGTGTTTTTAATTGAATTTATGTACTTATAGAGTTTGTGTTTTTAAATGTGTGGAATCAACTTCTGTATTTATAAGCAAGGGCTCCGAAGTAGAATAGATTGATTGATAAATGATCAGGCTTAAGCAGGAGTCTGTTAAGCACGTTACTAGACAAGCTTGTTGTAGATGCTATATGTGATTGAATCAACATGTACTTAATAATTATCATTGATTGTGCAAGTGTGGACATTATAGGTAAAGAGATTCCTAGTGGACTAGAAGGAGCCTGTTGGTTCTTGTAGTGAAGTTTGTTTATATAATGAAAATATCCCGGTAAGATTTTACAACAAAATTTGTTTTGATCCTCATTACCTTTTGGTCTTACTATTCTCATTACCCCATTGCTGGATTTTGCTTATGATAGTGCGCAATAGTGTCAACATTGCACATGAACAAATGGAGTTTGGACAGTTCTTGACAAGCATGTAAAATGATGAAGTTAAAACAATGTAAAATGATGAAACTAGCAAATATATGGAGGAAAATAGCTTACACATAAAAAAACTGAAAGGACTAGATGTCCAAACTCCTTTTTATGTACTTGATAGTGTGGAATAGCACCAACATCGCACAAGAGCGCACTGACCACCTTAAGGTGGCAACATTTCTGAATTAGGATCAATGTTTTCATTGAGGATAGAAATGTAAAACTATTACAAGCCCAAATTCTTCAGTTTTCTTGTATGCTTCATGTATAGAGTTAGATGAGGATGAAATGCTTGACATTGCAGCTGAAGATAATGTTTGGATGCTTTTAGAATTTAGATTGGTTGTTTTGCTTTGGTTTTGTACAGTTAAAGCTTATTTAGTTTCATTACTTGGTTGTTTTTGGACACAGTGATTAGTTTTTGCTGTTTTGGGATTGGTTATTGGTTGTTTTGTTGCAGCTTTTGCTGCTGAGTTCTGGACCTCTTGGTTATTAAATTTAATCAGAAGATGTATTAAGGTTTAGGTGTTTTTCTTTAGTTATCAGTACACGCACACACATATGGATCAAAAATAGTGGTCATTCTGCTATCACTATCCCACTATATGGTTTTGGGTAGGTGGCTACTCTGCTATTAACTACATGGTTATTCAAGACATGTCTGCAAACTTACACTGGTTAAACAAATATGTAGTTGTTGGTGGACTGGACTCGGAGACACAATATTGTATTTTCAAGTGCTGCTCCTACTGTGAATGAGCTCAGAGGACCTTGTGATGTTGCCAACTTGTTGTCATTGTTTGGACTCTCCAAGGAACGGGCTAATGCTGCTATTTCTAAAAACTGTAGGTATGGAATTTGCTAAAATATCCTCTATTGTGTTTGGGTCTGGAGGTGCGCAATGTTTAAGATGTCTTGAATATCATTTGAATTGTTTGCAGGATTCTTTTAGGTAATTCTTTAAGGAAAAAACGATTTTATAAAGATGCAATAAGAGTAGAAGTTTTATCAACAGATGCAAATCATTCCAAGGAAGATCGGTATCAAGAGTTATTACAGTGGAATCCTATCTCCAGTGGTGAAGGTGATATCCTGTTGAATGACGTGCACAAATCTTCTTTGGTCTCTTGTAAAGCATCAAAAACTGAAAAAGCCATAGACTCTACTTCAGTGGTCAATAGCCTTCCATCCAATGGTTTTGAAATCAAGAATATGTTACCTGCAAACAATGTTTTACCTGCTTGTTTATACAATAAAATAAACTCCCCACCTGTTACCAAAAACCTAGATCAGTCAGCAACCATACCTAACAGTTTCACTGAGCAGTCCAACATACTTGATATTTGTCGTGAGCAAGATGAAAACACCTTGTCAGATGATATAGCAAATGGTTACAGTTTGAACCGTGATGATATTATTGAGAAAACTATGCATAATGGAATATCTAATGTCAATTTTAAGGAGATAAACATTCCGACTGCCCTTGACTCTACCTTCCCTGATGATAAAATAAACTTCCTTTCGGTTGCCAAAAAATTAAATCAGTCAACTCCTATGCCTAACAACTTACTGGTGCAACCTGATAAGCTTGATGTTTGTCCTGAGCAAGGTGAAATCTCCCAATCACAGAAACAAAATGACGATTGTTTGGAGAAAAATATACACGGTGGAACTACTAAAGCTTTCAATTCTATGGAGATGGACATTTCGACAAATGCCACAAAGTTGAAACAAAGAAGTTCTACTGATTCAAATGTTGATCTCATCCCGTTTGAAGCGAAAGCATTTGATTCTGAATCAAACTTAAGCATCTCAAGCAATACATTGAATCCTCTAAAACTACATGAAAACGATGAACTTTCTGGTTCTTCACAAGAGGCACATGATATTGTTCATGAAGTAGAAATCTTTGATACTATTATTCCTGCACCGATTCATGATAAACACTACAATGACAAAAGTTCTGATATTAATTTAAATGAGGCCGGCAAGATTCATGCAGCTTTGCCAAATGAAGATTTAAAAACATCTATTTCTGATACTTCAATGGAGGGTAAACAGTTTGTGAAACGGCATGAGGCAGTTGAACACGAGAAGCAACAGCTAGAATCTTATGATGAGATGGAAATGGAAGATAATTCCAAAGCTGCCAGCCATTTAAGTCCAGATGTTGCAATGAAAGATAAAGAGCTCGGTGAAGTGATCACCGAATCCGATCAATTAGCCCCAGTTCATCGTGTATCAGGTACCCTCACTCATTGACTGATGTCTTTATCTGGGTTGTTTGTTGAAAGCTATATGTTACCTTGGTGCTTTCCTTCAAAGAAGTTCAAGTATTAGTATTAAACTATTATTAATTTCATTTCGTTTCTTAATAATGCTGTTCGTCTTAGCTCCCCTGTATGTGCATAGTATCTAGTATGTTTGCATTGTACGTTTTGTGGGTATAATCATCAGGTATATTTTCATTATCTCCAGGTGCATTGAAACTGAAGCGAAGGACACTTCGGGGACTACCTGTATTCCCCTTCAAGAGATTGCTAAATCCAACTGCCTTTAAGAGGAAAGTTAAAAAAAAGCAAGAGCAGCTAAGCTAAAGTAATTTTTTTTCCTGGATTATTAGTGTTACTTGGCGTAGATTATACTATTTTTTTTTTTAGTATGTGTTAATACTAGCATATTTACTAGAGTGTAAGAAAATAGTGTTTCAAGACCTTCAAAACTTCAAATGCCTAAAAAGACTATTATACAATTTTATTTGTTTTATGCGGTTTACTCCTGGATTCTGCTATGCATCCATTTGTAGAGTATTTATAGAAGCAGGTAATACTGGATTTTCTGTTTGGAATTTGACGGGCAATTCGTGGGGGCCTATTTTCTCTCCCCCTCACTTTTGAATTCACAAAAGAAATTGAAATTTTAAAGAGTTTTATGAGATCTTGAATTCATATTAGGATATTTTTCAATACTAAACCTTGTCATAGATTTCCAATGTTGTGTACGTATGAGTTTCTCTTAGTGTAATTAAATTTCTTAAAATAATGCAAACATAAATTGAAATTAATGTATCAAAATTGAATATATTCGGGTAATATGATTCTTTTAGGGGAATTAGGGTAATGGGGTTGAAACTGAAGTATCCAATAATTAAATATTCTAGGGTGGTGTTTAAAATTTCAACACAAAATGTAAAATTATAGATAAATGCTTCTAAAATCTCACAATTTTTTTTAAGCTAGTATAAGTTGTATTGGGGGGCACACCTTGTTTGCCCACCTTTAAAATGACAACAATTCTTTTAGTTGCAACTAGCTGTTCTCTGATCATTTATATCTTAATTGTTGTTGACAGCTAGATACACTGTCCGTTCTTTCGGTATCAGACGAAATGAAAAGATTGCATGCTGTAACTGTTAAAGGTGACAAAGGCAATGCAGCTTCTGGAGAGTGGATTGAAGGTGAAGGAATATGAACTTCTGCGAAGAAACTTCAGTGATACTGGGTGCTTTGGCTTTGGTATTCAGGAACATATTGACTTGCGAATCAAGTAAGATTAAAATCTCTTGCAGTTTTTGGTAGAATATTTTATTTATTGTTCTAGTATTTTTGCTGTACTTAGCTGTTATTAACTGATACAAAGCTGCATGGCTTTTTTTATTTTTTTATTTTCATTTATCAATTACTTATTCCAAATGGATTATGCCATTGGTATTTTAGAAGTTGGTTATATCCAGTTCCTAACTGTTCTATACTGGTGCTGGGAAAATAGATACATTTCTGTGTTTCTCTTGTTTTCAAACCGTCTCTCTAAACTGAGAACAGATTGAAATTCAATCCATGGTGTCATCATGTATTGCATTCTTTGTTATGTCCATTGAATTTTGTTTCTTCTTGTATGATGCTATTGTAATTTACTTGTAACACTAACTATGCTCAATTAAAAAAGTTGTTCCGTTAATGTTGAGCATTGGCTCTTCTTCAGGTATGATATCTCAACTGGGTATTTATAGGATGGACATCTTTGTCGTTCTGGAGCGCCCTGGTTATCGTGATGGCCGCCGCCGCTGTTGCCACCGCAGCCGCCATTGCAAGTATCGTGTTGGGATCCAGCATCGTGTTGAATGCCTCCTGGTACATAAAGCTGAACAATGTATGCAAATCCATTTGAATTTCCACTGGCTGTACTGGGCTATAAATTGATGAATTTGATGTTAAAACAGAGCATTGTTTTGATAATTATTTGTTAATATCATTAGGTAGTATATTGTTTGAATATTACGGTGTCAATACTTGTTAACATTTAAATCTATTTAACTTTTAAATGGTTGAACATTTAATTTAACTCTATTTAATTTTTGGATTTATAAGAAATGCTTTAAACTGTGATTCGTTTTTATTTTAAAATTGGAATAAAAAATGAGTGACAAAAACTACAGTGTACAAATAAAATGAATAATATAATTGAGGGATGTTTTTTAACCATTTGTAAAAATGTGTGAAATGTAATTTCCAAGAAAAAATTAGTGTTGGAAAATTTTTAAGTGAATGTATGACGAGATTATAATTGGTGTTATTATTATTTTGATATCCAACTTTTACACTTATTTTACATCTATTTTTGTTTACAAATATAAAAGTTAATATTTTTTAATAACTACAATATTCTTAAAAATGAGTTGTCATCTACCGTTAAAAAAACATTTTTCAAGGTGAAAATATAAGAGAAATATGTTTACTTATGTAAGTTTCTTTGACAAGGAAATGATGTGGCATAAATAAGGAGAATGCTCTTATGAATCTTCAGTTCAAATTTGTTAATAGGATACAAAATAAAATTTTAAAAAATATATATTAAAAAAATAGTTATGTAAATGTTACATATTTGGATATAATGTTTATATATATATATATATATATATATATATATATATATATTTATTTGTGGTGAAATGTTAATACTATAACTATTTATACATTATGATGTTGCATCAGATATTTGGATACCTTTCATCTAATTATTTTAAATTAAAATGCTTTAAATTAACACCACTTATAAAAGTATATATTTATTTAGATTTAAATATGTATGTCATAAATGATATCTTGTTCAGGATTACAAAAGCTTTTAATTATTTCACATTTCATATATATAAACGAGGAAAAGGTAATTTGATTTAAGTAAAAATAAAATAATCATAAAAAAGTACATTTTTATATTTGTAAAAAAATAAAAAGAAAAATTGAAAAAACAAATAATGTCAAAAGAATATAAAAATTTTGAGTATCAAAATATCATTATTAAAAACAAATAAAACTAGATACATTACTACTTAAATATATTTTTTAGGATAATAATACATAAACATCACATTTTTATTTTACACCCCATTCAACATCAACAAACAAGTATTTTTATTTTAAAATATAAAATAAGTTAAGATAAATAAAGTATAAAAATATTAATTATTTATTAGCTGTTATACAGGTGTATGAAGATGAAAAGGTGTATGTTTATAATTGTCCTATTTTAGAGTTTAAAAAAATGAAAATTTTCAATCAGTTGCCCTTATCTTTGTCGTCTTATATAAAGAAAAATTTGAATCAAACACTACACTTTAACACCATTATCAAATTGAAATATGCATCCCAGGCTTTGTGCTAACAACATAATAATAAATAAGACACACAAGTCTCTCATTCTAGTTTTTTCATTAAGATAATTTACTTTTAAAATTTAAAAAATACTGTAAATATTTAAAACATTTTGAAGTTGTCCTCGTTGAATTAAGATGGCACGATTTCATAAAACAGAACTCACGTAAATATGGAACTATTCGCTAGATTTGATTTGAAGGTGTGTCTTCACAGCACCACGACTTTTTTAATTTTTTTAAAAGAATAATAATATTTTGACTATTAAATATTGATAATTATTTTTATAATATGATGTGTCATTTTTTAAGTGATTTTGAAATATTGAGAATAAAAAAATAGAAAAAATGAAAATTACTTAGAAAATGCCACATAAGATTGTAACAGAAAGTTGTCAAAATTTAGTAGTCAAAAAATAATTTTTTTTAAAAATAAAGACGTGGTTATGTGTCGGGATGATCATGTTATAAAAAAATAATTTTTTAATAATTAAATTTTGATAATTTTTTATTATAATTTGAAGTGATATTTTTTAAATAATTTTTTTTATTTTTTATATTTCAAAATTATTTAAAAGATGACATATATATCAAATTATAAAAAAAAGTTGTTAAAATTTAATTATTTGAAATAACAAATTATTTCTTATAAAGTCATGTGACATCCAATAACTTGTTCAATTTCATTTTTTTTTAAATTACATCACTTTCCCTCTGTAAAAAAAACAGGGCTTTAACCAGGTTAAAAGTGTATTAATTTATTTGAAACACATGAAATTACTTCATATGCATATACACATGAAATCCGACAAATTTGAATTTTTTTTGTTGTTATTCTATTGTGCCTTCATAATACATCACTGATTATCACTAATTTTGATGTTTTAAAATATATTAAAAATATATTTAAAATATCAATACAATGTATTTTTAATGCTCAGCAGAGGACAACATAAGAAAAATCAATAAAGAATCTGAAGTCAAATACAACTTGTTCAATTTCAATTTTTCTTTTTAAAATGACACCACTTTCATAATTTAATAAACAAATTTTCCTCTATAAAAAAGCAAGGCTTTAACTAGGTTAAAAGTGCAATAATTTATTTCATATGCATACACGTCACTTGAACACAGCCCATGTTACAACATGAACACCCACATGAAAGTACTTCATTATTGTTCAAACAAACCAACACAGATGAAACATGTTTACATATATAATAACATCTAGGCAGAACAAGATTCCTTGGTGCCTAGATTTGGTACCCAAGCAAGAGTCTTGTTGCCAACAAAATGGCAAACAGGAACAGTTCCAGGCTTGACTCTGAGAACTTGATAAAGCACAACAGGATCCATGCCTCTTGTGTCATGGTGGCAAATGGTTAGTGCCTTAGCCTTAGCTCCATCAGAGGCCACCAATGGAACCATGTAAGTTATCGTAGCATTCACTTGGTGGCAATAGAACACAACCTTTTCAAAGTTCAGCCTGTGACACATCACAGCTTTTTCTCCAACTTTCTTCACTTCCTCAACACTGTATCGATCGTGCTTCTCGTCGAAGGAACTTGAAACCACCCTGATGTTCTTCCCAAGCTTTGAAATGGCAGAACCCACCATTGATTCCAACGATGCTGCACAGAACTTGTGCTCTCCTTTACCTGCTGTTTTCCCACAAACCTCATCGAGACTATAGTTCTCTGATAGTTTTGCCTGTAACCATGCTCCGAAAGGTTGGCTTGTTGTTCTTGTGGATGGGTTGGTATCAGAATAGTTGTGAAGACCCAGATGCATCATCTTCCCAGGATGAAGGTCGTGTTCGAAAAACAGAGTCCAATACTGCTTCTCTTCGTTCACCTTGATCGGCAAATTGCTTTTCTTTGCTGCATATACGAACATCAACAACCATGCAAATCTTCCTCATCACATTCTTATTCATGAAAGTTTTTTTAGAGGCAAATTTGCCTAAATATTATTGATCAAAGTCTGTTTGTTTTTTTTTTTTATTTTTTTTATTTCAGGATATGTTTGACTACAAAATTGTAAAATAGGATCGGTTGAATATTTTTTTTCAAAATTGAGTTAAGTCGTCAGGGTGGAAGACAACATTACAGGTGAAGTCGCCCTCTACCCGATCGGTAAGAGCAATGTCATCCTTACATAGAACAGTTTCTGTTATTTGAAAAGTAAAGTCGTCCTCTAATCTGAAGACTTCACTATTCATTTTTTTTAATTTTTCAGTTTTATTTTTGTGTACATTGCAGTTATATATATATATATATATATATATATATATATATATATATATATATATAATTTTTTTTTTCACTTTTATTCCATTAATTTTTTTTTATTATTTATTCGTCCAATCCGTTTAAATTAAAAAATAATCAAAATTTATTAATTATATATAAAAAAAATTGAAAAGTGAAGTCGTCATGTGAGGATGACTTCATTTCTCCCCATAGAAACTGTCTTATGTAAGGATGATATTGCTTTTTCGAAAAAGAAAAGAGAAACTAGCTTGGTGGAGGACGACTTCACCTGTAATGTCGTCTTCCTTTTTATTTGACAAAAAAAAAAAATTAACAAACATATATTTACAGATTTAACTTCAAATAGACCCTCAAATACAAAAAAGCGGTCAAAGTTTAAGTTGTGTGGAATCTACACAATTTTTAAAAAAAATTATACAAAAATCATGACAACTTCTATATGTACAAAAAGTGTCATGACTACTAACAATTTCTGTACAAATTGATGACTCCTAACAATTTTTGTACAAAAAATCGTCATGATTTATAAGGATTTCACTTTTTCAAAATTTTATCATGAGTCTACATGATTTAGTTCATGACAAATAATTTTTTGTTTTGATTTATCTATTTTCGTAATTTGTGGACAAATTTGTCCTACTTATATATAAAAAAAGTTATTTACAGTGCAACAAGATTGAACATATTTTGATAATAATTGGTGTAACTTACGAGGCCACACTAGATCATGGAGAGGCTCCGGCACTGAAGTGTTTGGAAAAACAGAATGCCAATAATCTTCGGCAGATTGCGAGGCATCGATGTTTCTGAGTGTCAGCTGCAACAGAAAATGTTTAAAGTAACATAAGTGTTACAACAGGTTCAAAGTGATATACGATAACAAAAACCTTTTCTTTATTAAAAGTCTCACATCGATTAAAGATAAAATAATTTCATAATATATAATAAATCGGTTTTGTGGGGTTGAGTTAGGCTAAAGTCCACTTCTAATATGGTATTAGAGTCAGTTTAAAGTCTATTCTAACGAACTTTCTTGCACATTCTGTTCCACCGCTAACAGACCACCTATTTCTATACCCACACACAAGATGAATATGCATACAAATTTTACCTTACAAGCCGATTTATTTTTTCTTTGAAATTATCAAAATCATAAAGAAAAGCTCATAATTGTACTTTAACCAAATCTGAAAACGAGTTTCTTGATAATCACAGAAGGTCTCTTTCATTAGGTGAAACCATAACCGATCATATATTTATGTTGTGTGGCTGATAGGTTAGGGTTTGTGAGAGACTTTTTTTTTTACGATGATGAAGATCATGCATTCTTGAAAAGCATGTAAAATGATGAAGTTAAAGCAATGTAAAATGATGAAACTAGCAAAGATATGGAGAAAATAGCTTACACATAAAAAAGCTAAAATGATTAGATGTCCAAACTCCATTTTTGCTTTGAAGTGAGATTATGGAAACCTATAATTGAGTTTGTAGTATATATATAGTGAATCCAGTTGACAATAGCCACCTTTGAAATAATTGTGTGTTATCATTTTTCAACAAGAAGAATATAAAATAGTGTCATCATCTATCAATTATGGCAACTATTATTTTTTATTCAGCTCTGACCACTTGCCAACCAGAAACTAATCCCAGCACACCACAACGAAATGTGACAACTACCACTGCAATTAATATGAAGAAAAAAAAAACACTAATTTGAAACATAAACATTTATCTACTAAGAGTATGTTTTTTCTGCATTTTCACTAAATATTAAAAATAAAGTGATATGGGTTTTGGCAGGTGGCCACTAAACATTTATCTACTAAGAGTATGTTTTTTCTGCATTTTCACTAAATATTAAAAATAAAGTGATATTTACAAAGTCATATCATTACATATTTAACAACGCTCATTCCAAAGTTATTAAATTGTAGGTGTTTAAATAAGATAAAAAACTCTTTACAGGTATGTACACGAAGATAAATTTTGTAAAGTGAACTTTTAGTAGAAGATTTTTGTTCTATTATAGTATATTAGCATATCAATGTGTTGTATTTTCTTTTTAGTAAGTTATCTGGTTATATACTATAGTCAGCGGAAGTTTTATTATGGAAGAGTACAATTTTTGTAAATTTTTTGATTAAGTACAAATTTTAAGGTCTTCCATATTTTGGTAATCTTGTAACTGAGTATAAAGGTGGAGTATTTCAAATATTATATTATATATATGTTACATATTTTTGCCGACAAAAAGAAAAGAAAGAAAGAAAGAATTTGTCATTCTTTTTTCCTGTTTGAGTACTTGTATATTATTAAAAAAGTGTCACAATTGCTGTAGATAAATTTATGATCCAATTCAAATAAAGCCTATAATAGTTATTTGGGAGACGATAGAGGTGTCAATTTGGTCCAGTCCATAAGACTTGGTCCTAACTTATGTGGGCTAGGACCAAAAAAGTCCACGCTGAAAAAAAATCCCATCAAAAAAGTCCATAGGGCCAAAAACCTTACAAAAGCCTTGTGGGTCAAGGCCAACCTAGGGGCTTTTATCTTCAACATGAAAAATATATTATTTTTTAAAATATATTATTATCTGTGGGACAAGCCAACAATCCGGACAAGCATGACGACCCGAATAGGCCCAATGACACAGACCTGCCCGACGATCCCAAAAAACACGACGACCCAAACAAGCTCGACGACCCAGACGAGTCCAACGACCCAAACGGCTCCGACGCTCGAATAGGCCTGACGACTCGATCATGCTCGACGATCTGAACGAGACCGAGGATACGGTTGGGCACAATTATCCGATTGGGCTCGACGATTCGGACAAGCCAAACGAATCGGACAGACCCGATGACCCGGACGAGCGCGATGACTTGGACGAGCTAGACGACATGGACGGGCTAGAAGACATGGACTTGTGTGACGACCTGAACGAGCCCGACGACCTGAACGAGTCCGACGACCCGGACGGTCCCAACGACCCGGACGTGTGCGACGACCTAGATGAGCCTGACGACCCGGACGTGTGCGGCTACATAGACAGGCCCAACGACCCAGACGAGTGCAACGACCTGGACGGGCTAGACGACACGGACGGGCTCGACAACTTGGACGGGCCCAAAGACCCAGACGGGACCGACGACCCGGACGTGCCTTACGACCCAGACGAGCCCGACGATGTAGATGGGTTCGACGACCCAAACGAGCCCGACGATCCAAACGAACCTAATGACCCGAACGGGTCCAAAGATCCGAACATGCCCGACGACCCGAACAAGCTCGACGACACATAAAGACACAATGATTCAGAGTGGTTCGACGATTCGGACGAGACCGACTAAACGGACGAGCCCAACAATTTGGCTGGCCCAATGTTCCGGACGGGCCCAAAAATCCAGAAGGCTTTGACGACCCGAACGGGCCCGACAACTACAACCTGTCGGGCCCGTCCAGGTAGTCGATCTTGTCCAGGTCATCAGACCCTTCAAGGTCATCGGGCTCGTCCAAGTTGTCTAGCCTGTCCGGTCGTCGAGCCTGTCCGGTCGTCGTGTCCATCCGGGTCATCGGGCCCGTCCAGGTCATCGGGCCCGTTTGGATCGTCGAGTTCGTCCAGGTCGTCATGTCCGTCAGGCCCGCCCGGGTCGTCGGGCCGTCCGAGTCTTCGGGCTAGTTCGGGTTGTCCAGAACGTCCGATTGGTCGGGCCCGTGCGGGTCGTCAGGCCCTTCCATGTCGCCGGGCTCGTCCTGGTCGTTGGGCCCATCCTTGTCGTCGTGCCCGTCTGGATTATCAGGCTCGTCCGGAGCATTGGGCATGGCCAAACCGTTGGGCCTGTTCAACTAGTTGGTCTCGTCCGGGTCATCGGGGTCGTTCGGCCAGTCCAGATCATTGTGCTGGTCCGGGTCGTCTGGCTTACTCAGATCATCAGGCCCGTCCGGGTCGTCGTGCTCGTTTGGATCATCCAGCCCGTTCGGTTCGTCAGGCCCGTCCAGGTCATTGTGCTTGTCCGAGTTGTCAGGCCCGTCCGGGTTGTCATGCCTCTCGGTGTCATCAGGCACGTCTAGGTCTTCAGACCCGTCTAGTTTGTTAGACCGATTTGGGTCTTCGGGCCTTAGGGCTCGTCTGGGTCGTCGAGCCCGTATAAGGCTTCAGACTTGTCCGGATGATTGGACATATTTAGCTCGTCGGGCCTGTTTGGGTTTTCGAACCCGTCTGAGTCGCTTGACTTGATCTTTGACTCTGACTTAATGTAGTATTATTTGGGGAACCTAACCCATTTTAGCCCTAGCTCTAACCCACTAAAAAGGAAACGTTGGGAGTTGGAGTTTTTTTTTAGCCCTCTTATTTGAGACCCCAAAAAAGAGCTTTATAAAAAATAGACCAAAACTGACCCATGGAGTAGAGACCAAATTGAAATCTGTACATAATAATCTTGAGGTTCGAATATTAACAACAATCCTGCAAATGAATCATCAAAATTCTCCACATAAGATTTAGATCGATTCCTATTATTATTTCTCATATCAATGATATCGTCTTTATCTGCATTAAGATTATTTGGCAAAGCTGCTTTTATTTGTAGCATTATATATTTCTATGTCAGTAATATGATTTATGTCATTAAAACTTTATTCTTCTAAGTAATAGAATTTCATTTTATAATTATCACTAAAAAACTTTTGAATAAAAATCTTAATGACTAATAATTATCAGTTATTATTCATTTTAAATTGTTTATTTTTCGTTTAATTAGAGTCTCGTTTATGTTTCTATAAAAATGTTAATGTCACAACCCTAAATTCGTTCAGATAATATCATTGTGTCGATCATCTTGAACAACTATTCACTTTAAAACTCCGTACTTCAACATCATTTTACTTTTAGAAAACATCTTAAAAAGTTTAAAAAGAAAAGAATATTTAAATTCTTCTTGGCGGCATGCTCTTCTAACCGTATAAAACATGTAAAACTGTTGAATGCTCGAAAACAATTATAAAAGAATTCATACTTATCTTGTTTTTGTTTTAGAATCTGGAATTGATGACAACATAGTCAATTTCAACGGAACACTGTAGGCTAACGTTGATCTAAGACCATAATTGTTGGAGCCAGCGGGCTAAACAAAAAAAATTATGCCGTGAATATCCCAACGCTGTTATTATATCACTAATCGAAAGAATTTGATTGTATTAAATTTTTTAATAGAAAAATAAAAATTAATATATTGTTACAAAAATAAAAATCAAAGATATAATTTAACCTATTTTAATTTATTTAAACAGCTTCAGTTTTGCTTATTTATTTATAATGATCACAGTTTAGTGGCGAATACCAAAATATCTCAATTCAATTTTACAATTGCAAGCTAAAACATTTAATCTGCATATATATATATATATATATATATATATATATATATATATATATATATTTTATAACACATAAGGGAATTATATTGTATTTTTCCTTATTAATTGTCATTTAATTTGTTTGTTACTATCACCGCCTAGCTCTGCCATATTTGCAGCCTCCTCACAGCCGCCACCACTGTTCAACCAAAGACTCATATATAGCCATCACTGTTTAACCAAAGACTCATATATATATATATATATATATATATATATATATATATATATAATTATAAACATATATATATTAAATTATAAACATTTAATTTAAATTTTATATTTTTAAAAAATAGTAAAGAAACTCATCCAAATATATTTAAAATAAATAGAAGATATTTATTTATCACAAATCATACTTGAAAATGTTAAAAAGGTAATAATAAGGTGCATTCTCTGTAACGAGCTTTTTCAAGAATTTTTCTTCAGGATTTGACTCACGCAATTTAGAAAATAAAATGTACTCACAATCATTACTTCTCATGTTAAATAGCAAAACCATTTATTTATTATTTAAATTATGTCAATAATAAATTTTAAATAATTTTTTTAAATCATGGAAATTTATAACTATTTATCTTCTTTTATATTTAATTATTTTTGTATAACATTTAGAAAATAATATTTTAGGACGGATGATATTTTTAAAATATTGATATTTGATTATTTTAATAATAAAATGTTTTATTATATATAATTTTATTATAAACGAATTTTATTATTTTAATTTTGAAGCATCTAATATTTTTAGATTATTTTTAGAGTTTTTTTCCTTTTTCTATTATTTCCCACTTTCTGTTTGAAGGTTTGTCTGAGATTGTTGGAGTGATTCCTTCAACAAGTTCTTTTCATCATCCATTTGATCAATTTTTTTATTTGAATAAATTGATTTTTGCTATCACCTTAGTCAAATTTGTCATCTCTTTGCATGCACTCTCTTTTGGTTTGTATGTGCCCTCTTACTCTTCAATACGAATTTTTGCTGATTAATGATCATAATGATATAGTTTGATTATATTTATGATGTTTTTATGTGTAGGTAGAATATTTTGTGAGTTTGAAGACATTTTGTTGTCTCAAACTGTTTGAACACTTTCATTAGGTAAGAGAAACTAGCATGTATCTTGGTTGTGGTGAATTTATGATCGAGTTAGATATTGCATGTTGAATGCGAAAAAAATTGTAATGTTACGGTACTCTACACCGCAATCTAACTGGAATGTGTTGATATGGTGTGATAATGTGTTATTTAGTGTTAAAGTGTGAAATTGTGATGTTATATGTTGTTCATGGGTTTAGATGAGTGATTGAATGAGAGTCATAATTTGAGCAATTGGAAAAATCGGTATAATTTAGAAAGTGTTTCAAAACTGTTTGAGCCAAAGAAAAAGTATAAAGTATCAAAATAGTGACTAATTTAATAACTACTCATTTTTATCACTATTTTTTTGGTCACTAATGCATAATGATTGATTTAGTGACTGAAATTAATGACTGATTTAATAAGGAATTGGTAACTAGAACAATGACTAATTTAGTGACCGATTCGGTAACTATATTTGTCATGACTATATTCTTTAATTTTAATTACTTTTGGAAATATGTCATAATCTACAAATCAGAAAACTAAAATTAAAACTGTATATTCAAAAGCAAAAATATTCGAGCTTTGGTCGGTTCAAATACTTTTCAACAACTCTTTCTCTCTCTTTCCTTTTCTCCGATGATCATCTTTCTTCAAACCACGCCTAACAGATTAAAAAAAAAAAAACACAAATCATTAAGAAAAAAAACGATTTTAAATCTGTATATTAGATTCTAAAGAGAATATATAAAAACAAAACTAACAAAAAAAAATGAAAATTTCGTAATCCCTGAATATACAATAACCCTAGTTTTCATAGTTTAGTTCTAGAAATCCAATCCATAGCTTATAATCCAAACAAGCCTAAACCAGATCGAGAATTTCCAAACCCAGAGCTCAAAACCATTTCCATATGGGAGATCGAGAATTTGAACTCTCATACCTAAAATTTGAACGTGTTAACTTTTTTTATTAAAAAATAAATTAGTAGTGACTCATCTAATTATTGATTTTTGTGATTGAAAATTTAGTTATTTCGATTATTAATTTAAAAAATAAAATTTGGTCGTTGATTCAGTTATTAACGGTGATAATTATTTTTGGTCACTAATTTTAGTTAATATTTATTATTTTTCTATCTCAAATATTTTGGTTAAGATTAGAGATTGTGTATTGTCTTGGTCGTTCAGATCTGACCAAATCTTAGACTTCCAAATTGATAAATTATCCAAGAACTTACCTAAACATATATGATCACTACTTTCGATTTATCAGAGAATTTTAAAGATATAAAAAATTATTGGATCAATGAACTGAGTACAAGATGTTTTTATTTTATTAGCAAATTATTATGATTTAGAAGATTTAATATCTTATAGTTCTTATAGTTTTAGATAATTATTCTATTTTAAGATTTAGAAATATATAGTAAAACTTTGAAGATTATAAATAAGAAATCAACTCTGTAACTTAAAAACTGAAATTTTCTACCTTAGAATCATATTATAAACGTGTGATGTGACATATAAATATATCTTTAATGATGTGGAAGCATAAGAGTGTAGCAGTGACCCCACATTTTCACCTTCTTTCGACAAAATTTATGACATAAGTGTGAAAGTGATTCTAATTTTCGGCGTGGTTAGGTATGCATGTATTTCAATTGTTGTAAATAGTACATACAAAGGCAACGTAACGTAATAACTCCTAAGATCACGTGGTAATGTGGTCCAAACAAACTACACACTTTCAACAATACCAAGTGTTTAAAGTTTTTATATTTAATATTGTTTTTTGTTGGTTGTTTTTAAATGTATGCATGTCCTTTATGTTGATTCATTTGATTCTTTATTTGTTTGTTAGGATTAAATATGTTTTTGTTTCCTTAAGATTCAGTGAAATTTAGAATTAGTCTCTCTTCAAAATTTTGACCAATATAGTCCTTCATCTTTAAAAATGCGTGAATTTAGTTATTATAACTAATTTTTGTTAAGCTTATCTGACGTTTTAAGTGCATTTTATGATCGTATTTGAATTATTTACACCGTTTGACACATTTTCGCTTCAATGTTAATTCAAATATTATCATAAAATACGTTTAAAATGTCAAATAAAGTTAATAAAATTTGGTAAGAATGACTAAATTCACACATTTCTAAACATGAAGGACTGAATTGATATAAAGTTTCGAAAATGGACTAATTCCAAAGTTCAGTAGAATTTGGGGGACCAAAAACATATTTAATCCTATTTATTATATAGATGCTATATATACTTATAGAGTGTTTGAAAAACCTATACTTAATGTTATTTTTTGTTGGTTTTGGATACATGTACGTTTTTTTATGTTGGTTCACCTTATTTCTTACTTATTATCATATAGATGTTACATATTTATGTTGTGTATTTTTATTTTTGGTTTCTGAATTTTTATGTATAAGAGTTACAACATCCAAGTATTTTACACTTAATATATTCTTGATCGGTGATAAAAAAAAACACAAACTAGAAGTATTAAAATTTTAGCAATTTAAATATTTAGTTTCATTGTCATCTAATAAGAACTTATATAATAAATTTATTAGGGTTTAAGATATAATTTGTTTAAAAATCATATTAGCAGTTATTTGCAATTTATCCAGTGAATAATTTATGTTAGCATTGTGTATAAATAAAACTAGTATACTAACACATTTTGAGAATTATATTTTTAAACTTTACACTAACAACACTAATATTTTAAGAAAAGAACTTAAAAAAAAAAAAAAAAAAAAAAAAAAAAAAAATAAAAGAAAAAAAAATAAGAAAAAAAAAAAAAAAAACAAAAAAAAAAAAAAATAAAATAAAACAATTTTAAAATTAAATTTTTAAAATTTAAAAAAAAAAAAAAAAAATTTTAAAAAAAAAAAAAAAAAAAAAAAAAAAACACAAACAGAAACAACATATAAGTAAAATAAATAGGTGAAATTCACAACTATGCAAAAAAGCTCTAAGACAAAATAACTGACAATAATTGTTTGAATGTCAGAAAGGTTTCTAAATAACAGATATGTTAACACAAACATTTAACTATTTCAGATTTAACAAACACAAATGTCACCAAGAAACAAAATAAAGGGATTAACCTATTGATTTAATAAAGTCAATGTATTAAAAAATTAGTAAACTCATCATTTTTTTAAGAGCGATTATCGAACTCATTGCACTTATGCTGTAAGGATATATTCCAATTACAAAATCTAAATAAACGATTATAGAATAAACAAAGCATAATCATGATTTAAACTTTATCTTCTCGTATAGAAATCTTTTATATAGTCTTAGAGTCACACGTGTCACACCTTTTCTGTTTCTCGCACCTTCTTCTGTTTCTTTTTTTGTTTTGCTTTATAAAAGGGTGTTCCATCCCCTTTTTCTATGTACGTTACTTTACAGTTTCCAAAGTATCAATAACAAGCTCTCTGTTTTTCTCTTTTCTCTGCTTTCACTCATGCACCTTTTTATCACGTCATTGAACGTTGCCAGTTTCATCAAAGATTCAATCATGAAGAACCATATTTTCTAATATGGTATCAGAGCTCTTCGATTGAAGAGCTCTGCTGCGCCTGGTTCATTACTTTGATTCTTTTATCTTTTCTTTTTCATCTTCTTGCATAATCTTTCTATCTTCTTGTTGATTTACTGTATCATGACTAAAGAAGTAAAGAATGAAAGGCCTCCAATTACAAGTGAGAGTTATCTGTATCTGCATCCTGGGGAGAGCCCAGTCGTTTCTCTTGTTTCTCTCGTCTGGATTCCACCAATTACCACTCATGGAGCAGATCCATGCTTACTGCTCTAAGCGCGAAGAACAAGCTTCAGTTCGTAAATGGGTCTGTCGTAGAACCTGACAAGGATGATTTTATCCACAATGCTTGGACAAGATGCAATGATATGGTTGTCTCGTGGATCGTTCCCTCGGTGTCTCCACAGATCAAGCAGAGCATATTATGGATGGAGAATGCTGAAGAGATATGGAAGGATCTTAGGGTTCGTTTCTTTCAAGGTGATTTACTCTACATATCCGATCTTCAGATGGATGTTGTGCAATTGAAATAGGGAGAACAAACGGTTAGTGAATATTTTACACATATGAGAATTATCTGGGACGAATTAGAGAACTTCAGACCCGATCCTGTATGCTGTAATGGTTCTTGCAAAACTTCGGAATTAATCGCACAAAGAAAGGTAGAAGATCGTGCGATGCAGTTCCTACGAGGGTTGAGTGAACAATATGGTAATGTGAAATCACACGTTCTTTTGATGGAACCCTTACCCCCTATCTCAAAAATTTTCTCATTTTATAGCAAGAACGACAGTTGATTGGAAGCAACACTGTTCCCTATTCGGACAACAAGATTGTTGCAGTCATGAATCCATCAACATGTTCGTTTTGCGAAAAAAGTGGCCACACTGAGGCCGTTTGCTATAAGAAGAATGGCTTCCCTAACAACAAGGGAAAACACATTTGCACTCATTGTGGGAAGACTGGACATACTTTGGATGTATGTTACAAGAAGCATGGTTTTCCACCCAAGACCTTCAATGCAAAGACCAAGAATTGTGATACCAAAGTTGACGAAGAAGAAGAAGATATGAAACTTACTCGCCAGCAATTCCAAGCTTTAATTGTAACGTCCTAGCCGGAAATTACTTATAAAATAAATTATCACAATATTTATTTGAATAACCTCATTTATTAGGAAAAATTTCCCAAAACACGGGAATAAGTTTCGATTCAAAATTCAAACGCGCCAAAACAATTAATCATACCGCGCGGAAAAACCGAAAAGTAATATAGATGTCTATAAAATTTATTACATCAAATCCATATCATGACAAAATATAAATCAGTAAAACTCCCAACAGTCCCCTCTCCGCCTCTAAGTCTCAGTCTGCCCACCTGCATCAACATCTGCTCCCATGTAACAAGTTACATGATCATCGCCACACACATACAGATATGGTGAGCTCATTTAAATAAAATCAGACAATACATTAATAAATACTACATTACAATTTTAAAACCGGTTAACACACTTCCCTCTTCTTTTACTCCTTCGTACCCCACTCCTGTCTTGAGACGTCTATCATCTCTATACCCTTTAGGTGATATCTATGATCGATCTTTGCTGCATGAGTGTCTACTCGCCCCTCCAACTACAGGCCACCACCTGATAGTCCACACGTGGGAATAACTTTGCCACAACATCTCATCGTGGCACCAAGTGGAGTTCCCCAAAACAAACCTAAGTTTGTAGTTGTTTCCAGACTACCAAAATCTCTATTAGAATCCACTGAAGAGGGCAATCATTCGAAACCCTGCCGTACGAGCCACAACTCGCACACTCCACTGGACTTCCTAAACCACCAGGCTACAACCTCGAGTGGTCACGTGTTACCCCAATACTAGATACACTTGTAACTGGGCCCCCAACCAAAACATCGCATCACAACATCCCCTAAAGCGGTGTAGAAAACCTTCCTCGCGCACCATCACTGGACCAAAACCGCCTGGCGCGCATCTCACGCCGCTAGGCGGAACTTAGCTCCAGACCGCCTGGTGGGCATCTCACACCGCTAAGCGCCATGCGCTTGCAGCACTCTCCTAGTATTGCTACCGCCTGGCGGACACCACCACGCCGCCAGGCGCCCTGATTCGACGTCACCGCTTGGCGCAACCATCACCGCTGCCAGGCGCCTCACTTCTGCTGTGACTACTGTCTCCGCTTTATCTTTCATCCGCCTGGCGGCTCGTTCACGCTGCCAGGCGCTATACCAGTAGCACAATGCTATTGGTTTTTATGGCACTATAACTGGTCCTAAAGGATACCCAAACACTCAACACAGGGAATTACATCACAGTATAAATTTCCAAACATAAATCTTTAAACAATTTACATCACATCTATTCACAACACAACCAATATGCTCAACATCATGCATACAAGTTCACATGCTTTTGGTCCTATTATTTACTACCTATAGGAGTCATGCCACAACAGTTTTCTTACCAACATAATGCAACATTTTATCTCACAAGTACTTTCACTCATTAGTGTAATATATATACCATACTTGCAATATCTTTCACATAAAGCCCACCTTTATCTACTTTTGATACATAACACCAACATGCAATATCACATATTTCACACCCACCCTTTTTATAATCTGTGATAAAAAGTCCTCCCTTCGTACTGTTCCCACTCACGATATTCCCTCCGTTTATCCCTCATACTTCTCTTGGCATGGAATCATAGTTTGGACTCAACAAAATATCAACCAACCACATGGTATACCATTTCACATATTCATACTCACCAATAACATCTGTAAATCATAATAAAACCGAATTTCATAACATCATGTCAGATCACGAATTTATAACATGCATAATTATTTTCAACCTTCCACATAAACCCTAACTACCCAATTTCATAACAGAGGTAGTATCTTGCAACAAAATCAACATATGCAGGGTCTATCAACATCAAAGTTCATACCCACACATACAATTATCACGACCACACCACAGATATTCCAGAAACATAAAAAATAACCAAAAATGGTGAAATTGTGTTCTTGTCGCCTGGCGGTTCATCCTCTACCGTCAGGCGGTTCATCGTTGATACCTAGAGCAGGGCTCTGGTGCGTGTGTCGCCTGGCGGTCACGTGCGACCCGCCAGGTAGTTTCTGGAAAAATCCCAGAAACCCGATTTTCCATTCCGATTTTCACGAAAATAACAACCCCCATTCCCTCATACATCACAATACAGTCAATAACGAATAAAATACGCATCAAACAATCGTAGGAATTCCCCTAACCTGGTTCCCCGCTTATACTTGAAAATTGGAGCTTTTCCTTGAATCCGCGATGAACTCCCCTTGGCCCTCCTCTACACCAGTACCCTTGTTCCTTTTCCCGACTCACGCTTCTCTTCTGCTAACTCTCTCCTCATTATCCTTAGACTATTAGACTCAAAGATGCTCTCTCTCTCTCTCTCCCTCCATTCTTCCCTTTTATGACACTTTAATGGTAGTTAATCAAATAAAACGAAAAAAGAATACTTTAAGCTTGGTTTTAATTGTCCTTCTATTTGATTTTTCCAACACCCTTGGTTGTTCCTCTAGCTAGGTTTCTCTCGCCCCTTCACCTTCTTACCGAATCTAAAATTGATAAAAAAAAGAAGTCTATGGTTTTGTCAAAGTCAAGGTTTGAACCCTCACCATACAATTTAATTTCAAATGCACAACCAATCCAATCACATTACATTTCACGATACAATTCATACTTCAAAGGTTATATCCTACTATCCCGCTCCAATTACATAATCAGATCAAAATAATAAAACAAAATACACACAATTGGCATACATGAGACTCGAACCCAAGTCCTCTCACACAATCAAAGTACTCTCAACCACTTGAGTTAGTACTTTTCCACGTTAAGAAAGTTAGCACTTAACGCCATAAAGACTTCCCCTACCCGCATTTATTAAATAATTATTTATTTAATTATTTAAATTTTGTGGGTCTTACATTAATGGCTCTCATTAAACCTGGAGAGGATTTTGAAATAGGCAACAAAGGTAGTCACATTGGGAGCTTAACGACAAAAGGCCATGATGCAGGTAACATCTTTTCATGCACCAACTCTTTTCACAGTAAGCAAAAGTGGATTTTAGACTCTGGAGCAACTGATCACGTTGCCATGAGTCTTGAATGCTTTACATCCTATAATAAAATTAGGAACATTAAAGTAAATTTGCCCAATGGAACATGTGTTAATGCTACACATAAAGGGACTATAAAACTGAATGACAACATTACTGTGCATAATTTATTATTCATACTTGATTTTAACTATAATTTGATATCCACTTCTAGATTGATTATGGATTCTCATGTCCATATTACATTCACTAACAAAGGATGTTTCATTCAGAATCAATTGAGCAGAAGGATGATTGGTTCAGCTAGCCTCCATGAGGGTCTTTACACCATGTTTGATATGTCTAGTAATGTTAGCTTTGTTAATTCTGGTAGTAGCATAGTTTGGCACAAGAGACTTGGCCATTTATCTGATAAAAGATTACATGTGCTACACAATAAATACAATTACATTGAGTATGGCAATGAATACTGTGATATTTGTCATATGTGTAAACAAAGAAAGTTGTCCTTCTCTATTAGTGAATCTCATGCTGTGAAATGTTTTGATGTTATACATACTGATATATGGAGGCCTTCACCCACTCCCTCTTTGCATGGTCATCATTATTTTCTCACTATCATTGATGATCATAGTAGATATTGATGGGTTTATCTAATGAAAAACAAATCTGATACTAGAAACCATGTTATTGACTTTGTCAATCTTGTTGAAAACCAATTTGAGACTAAAGTGAAAGTGATTAGAAGTGATAATGGGCATGAATTTAAAATGCATGATTTCTTCAATTCAAAGGGTATAATTCACCAAACTAGTTGTCTTGAAACCCCTGAACAAAATGGGGTCGTTGAAAGAAAGCATCAACACTTATTGAATGTCACTAGGACTTTAATTTTCCAATCAAAAATTTTCACTTGCTTTTGGTCATACGCTCTGACTCATGTTGCGTTTTTTATCAATATAACTCCCACTCGTCTTCTAAAAAATTGCACCCCTCATGAAAAGCTTTATGGTAATGCTTATGATTACAAAAATCTCAAGGTCTTTGGATGTTTATGTTCTATGCAAACCTTATCTGCCAATCGTTCTAAGTTTGAGCCACATGCCAAATCTTATGTTTTTCTTGGTTTTCCCATGCATACAAAAGCCTACATTGTTTTTGATCTGAAGAACCATGATATTAAAATCTCTCGAAATGTTTTATTTCATGAGGATATTTTTCCCAGTTGCTATAACATAGATAACAACCATGATTTCAGTAATGATGTTTGCCTTCCTGTCAATCAATCCTCTGATTCTATTTTTGCAAATGATGATTATTCTTCTAAACCTACTATTGAGAACATTGACAAAGAACACAATGATGATATTAATAGTAATGAATCTGATAATCCTGCTCCTAATTCTGATGTTCATAGAAAATCTGGTAGGAATTGAAACAGACCTGCATACTTGAAAGATTATGAGACCAACCTTGCTAATGTACATATCAAGACCATTAAATACCCTATTCAATCATATGTTTCTCTATCTAGATTATCTGCTCATTTTCAACAGGTCACTCTCAATATTGACAGTAACCGGGAACCAAAGAATTTCAAAGAGGCCATACAAGACCCCAATTGGAAAGAGGTGATGACTGCAGAATTAACAGCTCTTGAGCAAAATCAAACATGGAGCATCGTCAATCCTCCTTCTAATTACTCTGTTCTAGGATGCAAATGGGTCTACAAATTAAAACATAAAGCTGATGGAACCATAGAAAGACATAAAGCACATTGGTGGCAAAGGGATTCACTCAGCTTGAAGGGATGGACTTCCATGATACCTTCGCACCAGTGGCTAAGCTTGCATCTATTTGGTTCATTCTTGCTGTAGCTACTGCCCAAAATTGGAAATTAGTACAATTAGATGTCAACAATGCGTTCTTACATGGTGAGTTAGATGAGGTTATTTACATGGACATTCCTCCTGGAATGATAAATTCTAAACCTGGCCAGGTATGTCTCCTCCACAAATCTATTTATGGCTTACGTCAAGCTAGTAGGTAATGGTATGCACAACTTTCATCCTTTCTTCTCCTTCATGGTTTTAAACAATCTCATGCAGATCCCTCCTTATTTATACACAATAATCATGATGATATCACTATTCTCCTTGTTTATGTAGATGACATAATTGCCACGGGCAATAACCCTGAAAACATAAATCATATAACTCAATTACTTGATCAAAGATTCAAGCTTAAAAACCTAGGAGACTTAACCTATTTCCTACGATTTGAGATTGCTCGTAACAAGGATGGCATCAATATTTCTCAAAGAAAATATACCATTGACTTACTTACTGATACTGGAATGCTTGATTCATCTCTTGTAAGCACACTTATGAATTTCTCTACTAAGTTTCATGCAGATGGAGAATTGCTCCCTGATCCTACTTCATATCGCAAGCTTATTGGCAAGCTCAAATACCTGACGAACTCGCGTCCCGACATCACCTATGTCGTCAATCACCTTAGCCAATACGTGTCTTCCCTAACTAAAGAGCATTATCAAGTTGTCTTCAGAATTCTGAGATATCTCAAAGGGACAGTTGGGCAAGGGATCTTCATTGATGCAAAGAGCAAATTTCACATTAAAGCATATAGTGATTTTGACTGGGCTGGCTGTGCTGACACTAGGAAATCTGTGACTGGTTTTCTTGCTTATCTAGGTAATACTCTCATCACTTGGAGATCTAAGAAACATACCACAATGTCTCGTAGTTCTTGTGAAGCAGAATACAGAGCCTTGGCTCAAACTGTTTGTGAAATACAATGACTGGCACAGCTCATGCATGATCTCTATCTCCCTATAGCACAACCTGCCTCTGTCTACCGTGATAATACTTCTGCCACCAAGATTGCCAACAATCCTGTCTTCCATGAGCGTACAAAGCACATTGAAGTTAACTGCCATACCATTCGTGAAAAGATCCAACAAGGTTTGATCAAGCTTCTTCTTGTTAGAATAAACCATCAGTTGGCTGATATCTTAACAAAAGCTCTTCCTCCTGGGGTGTTTTCTCAAATTAATTCTAAGCTTGGCAGTCACAATATATACTGCCCGCTTGCGGGGGGGGGGGTCTTAGAGCCACACGGAGCTTCACATGAGCCACACATGCCATACCTTTTCTGTTTCTCGCACCTTCTTCTGTTTCCTTTTTTGTTTTGCTTTATAAAAGGGTGTTCCATCCCCTTTTTCTATGTACGTTACTTTACAGTTTCCAAAGTATCAATAACAAGCTCTCTGTTTTTCTCTTTTCTCTGCTTTCACTCATGCACCTTTTTATCACGCTGCTGAACGTTGCCAGTTTCATCAAAGATTCAGTCATGAAGAGCCATATTTTCTAATATATAGTTTAAATATATTTTTAGCAATTCTGATTTTTTAATTTTTTTTAAGTGTGAAATCAAATCTTATGATTTCATATTAAAAAAAATAGTAGTATAATGTTATATTTTTAAAATATAATTGATTTTTCTTTGGTTTATTAATCAAAGTAACGTTTTTTTTTAATTTACTAAAATTGACAATTTTTAGGAAAATTATGGATATCAACAAATAATGTCACGACTTCATTGTAATGAAGTTGTGTTACAGTTGCACGACTTTTAGTTCAAATCATTTTTAAAATTACAATAATGTCAATGTGACATGACTTTAGTTTAAAGTATTTTTAAACTAAAATTTTTTCATCTTGACACAATTTCTATCAAAATTGAATCAAAGTCATTTTCATCGTGGTACAACTTAATTTAAAATGCACTTAGTTAAATTTGTGCCACCTTGACACAATTTTTTCATAATGATGTCGTACCAAGGTGACATAACTTACTAGTATCCGTAATTTTTTTAAATGGTTAAACATTTGTAGTCCCTTCTAGGGTGTTGGTTATGAGGACTATATTTATTCCTTTTTAATGTTTATGTTGATAATTGAACTTTAAGTCTAACTCAAACCTTGCCAAATTGACTTGTAAGTTAAGGTTTTCAACCACTTGTATATTGTAAATTAGTCTTATCTCTTGTCGATGTGAGACTTCTAACACACCTCCTAACGTCGAGACATATACATCTCAAACATGAAACTAGACATTAATAGGTGATCCGATACGACCCAAGAGAGGGTGGAATATTAGACCCAATAAACAACAAATCTCACTAAGATAAGCTCTAACTCATGATTTTGATACTATATTGAGAAGTGAACTTTAAGTCCAATTCAATCTTACAAAATCGACTTGTAAGATGAAATTTGCACTCACTTATATATTGAGAATTGATCTTATCTTTAGTGAGGACCAAACAACATCAAAGTTTGAAATAGAGATGAATTCTAATTTCATGCCAAAGTTTAAGTTCTAAAAATATATTTAATCGTTTCAAAAATTTATGCATTTTAGTAATTTTTTTAAGAAATTCACTAATTTGATAAAAAAAAAGCCTTTACTATTCGATCTTAAAGAGAATACAAAAAAAAAGATAGATAGAAGTTAAGATATAAATTAATTGAGATACATTGTGTTTCTTTCTTCTTACACACGTTTATTATATATGAGTGAAATCATAAATAATATGAAAAATATTTAATGAATGCGTTTTTTTTAAACATAGCAATAATTATCACCAATGGAAATTGGTACTTAATTCCAACGAATTATGGTTATGCAATAAGTGAAGCCATTCACGTGATCCACATTTATGAATACAGTACAGTACAACGCCTATAAATATGTAAATATTAGCTGGAAATAAAACAGACCAAAACACTGAATCAAACTAACAATGGCTTGTGTCAGTCTTGTTTCTCTTGCTCTCTTCTTACTTGCCACTTCATGTAAGTATCTTTTTTACAGTAATTTTTTCTCTTTACATGCTTTTAATATTACTAAGAGGCATATTTTAAGTTTAATTTAACTCAACATAATTAGTCTTTAAGATAAAGTTTACACATATTTTTATATTAAAATTTAATTTTAAGATAATTGAAGTTTGTTCCCCTGGATATAGTGTAATTCAAAATGGACACTGGTATTTTAACATCATTATTTTTTTTATTATCATTTAACAGTATCCCTCATAACTATTTACTTTCTCTTTCGTCTAAAAATGTAAAAATTAACTTTTGTTAAAACTATTTTACCTTTATATAAGTTGTCAAATGGTCGTTAAACCGTGTTAAACAACATTTTTCCATTCAAAATCTGTGAGAAATTGTTAGGTCTATAGAGGGGTATTACTACGGAGAACAAACACCAATGAGATTTGAGGCCAATCACATAAGACATTGACACCACTCTCAACCCAAAATCTTAAACTATGAGTTTATGGATCTTTATCCTTATATAATGTTCTACTTTTTTATTTATATTCTATGTGAGACTTAGACTCACATTTTAAATTTGAATTTTAGTTGTGTTTGCAGGGAAGGAGAGTGAAGCGGGAGCTTGTGCGCGTACATCGTGTTCACAGTCTGCAGATTGCGGCTCTGGATGCATTTGTCTCGTGGGTCCCCCGATTCCGTATCCATTTCCACGTGACATAGGTGTGTGTATCGGTGGAGTTGCATCTGTTGCGAACATGATAGAAGAACATCCCAACTTATGTCGCTCTGATGATGAATGCATCAAGAAAGGAACCGGAAACTTTTGTGTTCGTTACTCTGATCGTTATGCCGATTATGGCTGGTGTTTTCACTCTCTTTCTGAATCCCTAAAAGGCTTCTTGAAGATGCCTACCAAAATTCTCAAATGATACATTGTTTTCTCGATGATAATACGGAAACGAAGCTAAATTCAAGTTTTTTACTGCTTTTTTTAGAAGTATTTGTGATCCATTTACTACTTTGAATATAAGAGATGAAATAAGAAGAAAAAAAAAATGAAAAATATGGTATTTGAATTTAGCGCAGTCAAAGTAGTGATTTAAAATGTGAAAATGATAGAGATATGGATAATGTCTTTTGAGATATTGTTAATATCTTCTGTCACTTATTATATTTATGGTTTTCTGTTTTCTGTTGCTTATGTTTTATTATTATTTTTTTTTTTTATGGATTGAATATTTTTTATATATTCAATGTCACTCTTTTGTAAAGCTAGCAAGTATTGATTTAGTAAAAGGATACTCCTTTATCAAATTCTCTTCTCTAATATACTTAGATGATATCAGATTAGTCTTGTTACGCTATTCTTCTCCTTTCTCTTTTCTTCATGGAAACTTCTCAATTAGATCATCTCATCAATTCAGCAAATCCTCTTTTTTCTGCATTCCGGAGAAAGTCCTATTCTCAATTTTGTTTCACAATTCCTTGATGACTGGTTAGGCTTAAAATCCCCTTTCTTAATAAGGTATCAAAACTAGGTTAGAGTCTATCCTAACAAAATTTCTTGAACATTCTGTTTCACTCACTATTAGACCACCCATTTCTAGTCCCACGCACGAAATGTACATACATCGGCTTGAGGAAGGTGTGTTGGAAGTCCTACATAAACTAGAGATAAGACAATTTCATAATATATAAGTGGGGTGCAAACCTCACCTTACAACCCAATTTTGTGAGGTTGAGTTAGGCTTTAAAGTCCACTTCTTATTGTGAATTTTTTTTTATCAAAACCATTGTTCAATTTTGCAGACCAATAATTTTCAAATGATTGGAGTAGTTACAAAGTATCACGACTTGTTTTACCTCACTAATGGTTGCACTATGAATAAATCAGATCCCAGTAGCACTTTAAATTGTTCTATTTTAGTTAATAATACTACTTCTTATAATTTGTGACACATGAAACTTGGTCATCCTTCTAATAAAATATTGCAAATTCGTCCTTCACAAAATTCTTCCATTACTTCATCTGTTATTATTGATTGTAATGCTTGTGTCTTTGCCAAACAAAAACGTTTACCATATAGTACTAGTATTACCAAATCTACTAACTTCTTTAAACTTACTCATGTTTATATTTGGGGACCTCTTTCGTTGATTTCTCTTTATGGTTTTAAATATTTTCTAACCATTGTTGATGACTTAGTCGTTTTACTTAGATTCTTTTTCTAAAAAAAAACTGATGTTCGCACATCCCTTTAGCATTTCATCCTTTTCATAGAAAATCAATTTTCATGCAAGCTAAAGAAAGTTAGATCAGATAATGGGAAAGAATTTATGCTTAATGAATTTTATCAAAACAAAGGTATTTCTCATGAAACCTCCTATATTGCCACCCCTCAACAGAATGGGGTTGTTGAACAGAAGCATCAACACCTTTTAAATGTATGTCGAGCTCTCCTTTTTCAATCACATTTCCTAATATTTTTTGGTCTTATTCTCTTTAGCATGATGTTCATATTATAAATCGTTTACCTACTCCTTTTCTACAAAAACAAATCACCTTATGAAATTGTCTATTCCATCCAACCTGATTTTTCTAACCTCAAGGTTTTTGGTTGTTTATCATATGCTTCTTCACCTACTGCTAATAGAGCTAAATTGGATTCCAGAAGTCTCAAATGTGTTTTTCTTGGCTTTAAATATGGAACCTAAGGGTATGTTTTATATGATATTCAATCAAAATCCTTAGTTGGGTCCAGAAAAATTATTTTTCTTGAAACCATTTTTCCTTATTCTTTGATTTCATCAGATGATTCTTCTTCTAATACTATTACTTATTTTTACTCTTCCAATAACAATTTGTTTGATTGCTCTTTACCTGTTTTTCATACCATAAATTTTGCACCAAACATGATTGTTACTGTCATTGAATCTAATTCTACTCAGGTGCAACCCCTAGTACAAGGCTCACTACTCGTAATTCATAATCTATTTTCTACTTCTTATCCCTTACATCAATTTCTATCTTATACCAGTTGTGCTTTTGACCATATTTCTTTGTCACAACATATCTGCCCAAGATGAACCATCCTCTTATACAAAAGCTGCTCAGAGTGATTCTTGGAAAGAAGCTATGGAGGTTAAATTAAACGTTCTTTACCGAAACTAGACTTGGACATTGGTTTCTCTTTTTCCTAGCAAGAAGGCTATTAGATGGGTTTACAAAATCAAACACAAATCTAATGGCTTGGTAGAAAGGTTTAAAGCTCTTTTTGTTGCAAAAAGTTTCACATAAATCGAAGGCCTCGACTATTTCGAGACTTTCTCACCGGTTGTGAAGTTAAATACTGTTCGTATTGTGCTCGCTATAGCCGTTGCAAATCTCTGGTTCATATACCAGTTAGACGTTGATAATGCTTTTCTTCATGGGGATTTACAAGAAATCCCTACCTTATCTTACTATTCCACCTCCTAAATTTGTTTGCAAGCTTCACCACTTTATTTACAATCTCAAACAAACAAGTCGAAATTGGAATCATAAACTCACTGTTGAGCTTCTTCTTTTAGGATATTCTCAAAGTACTGATCACTTTATGTTTGTTAAATCTTTTGAATCCTTCACTATAGTTTTGCTTGTTTGTGTTGATGATATGATTCTCACTAGTAATAACGTCTCTGCGATGCAACATGTCAAGACCCATCTTCATAATAAGTTTCGTATAAAAGATCTGGGTCTATTACGTTATTTTTTGGGTCTCGAAGCTCTTCAATCTTGTGATGGACTCATTTTGAATTAGAGAAAATATTGTTTAGATCTTATCTCTGAAGCGGGTTTCCTTGGTTTCAAACTAGCATGTACACTCTCGGATCCTTCAATCAAATTGCATGCTGATGAAGGATTATTGTTGTCAGACCCCTCTTCATATAGGCGTCTTATTGACAGACTTCTCTACCTTACACATACAAGACCCAATATTTGCTTTGTTGTCCAACAACTTAGTCAATTGTTTCCTCTCCTCATGAACCATATCTCCAGCAAGCCTTGCATATTCTTCGCTATTTGAAGAATGCTCCTGGACATGGATTATTCTATGCGTCCAACATTGATTTTAAAGTTCAAGCTTTCTCTAATTCTTAATGGGGTGCTTGTGCTATTACAGGAAGATTTGTGACTAGTTATTGTATATTCTTAGGCACATCCTTAATTTCCTGGAAGTCCAAGAAATAGAACACAATTTCACGATCTTCATCCAAAGCTGAATACCATGCTTTAGCATCTTTAACATGTGAGTTACAATGGCTCCAATATATGTTTTGAGATCTTCATATGGTTGATAATACTCCTTATACTATATTCTGTGATAACAATTCAGCCATACAAATTGCTAAAAATCCCACCTTTTATGAAAGAACAAAACATGTTCAAATAGATTCTAACCTCACTAAACAAAAGCTCAAAGAATATCTCATTCATCTTATGCACGTTCCTTCTACTTGCTAACTTGTTGATATATTTACAAAGTCCTTACATAATGCACCTTTCCAAGTTGCTATTTCCAAGCCTGGTCTTTTCAATCCATACGCCTAGCTTGAGAGGGATGATAGAGATATGGTTAATATCTTTTGAGATATAATTAATATCTTCTGAGATATTATTAATATCTTTGATCACTTATTATGCTTATTGTTTTCTGTTGCTTCTGTTTTGTTTTTATTTTCTTCATGGGTTGAATATTTTTATATATTCAATGTCTCTCTTTTGTAAAGGTAGCAAGTATTGATTTAATAAAAAGATATTCCTTTATAAAATTCTCTTCTCCATTGTACTTGAATGAAATCGCAAGATTTGATGGTTTCTCTGATCATGTCCGATGTTGAGCCCATATGGTGGAGTGAGATGGTGCGGGATTGCCAATGAAGATCGTGAAAATGGTGAAACTGCTCTGCTTTTAATGTTGTGTTAAATCAAAATTTTGAGGTTTAAGGTTGAATTCTATTTTGGTGCTGTGTTTTACCAAGGTTTTGAGTTCATTTGGTACATGTTTCGATTAGTTATTCTCAACATATGTAAATATAATAATATATAAATGTCTAACCATTAGTAATCGATTTAAAGATTATTAGAAGAATTTTTTCACGTTTTTCGTTTTTAATTGAAAACACATATTTTAATATTAGTCTCTTATATTGAAAAAACATATGAAAAAAACAATATCATCCTATTAACAAAATTATTTTCTACCTCCCTCACTATAATAATTAGAAGGTTCATATATATAATTATCAAGTTAGATCGAACGCTTACCATTAAGTCAAAAGCTATAACTCTTAGTCAGGAAACAACTCTTTCTATTTAAGAGTGTCACTCAAGCATCATAATTCAGTTGTGACTCGGTCCACTTGACGTCCACCATTAGACAATTGATGCCACATGCAACAATCTCATCCTCAAAATTGTTCCACTAGGAATCACACTCTTGACCTTAACTTTAATACTAATTGTTGGATCGAGTGCTTACCACTAAGCTAAAAGCTATAACGGTTAGTCAGGATACAACTATTTCTACTGAAGAGCATAACAACCCAAGCGTCACGATTTGGTATGACTCGACCCACTTGGTTTCGCCCACTAGACAATTGATGCCACCTACAACATATCTATCATGTACAACATGCATTTTTAACACTCTTTGAAGTAAAAGTTGGAGAACTTAGAAAGACAAATTCTATCGCCCATCAAATAAAAGTTGAAGAACTTAATGATGCCTAAAACACATTTTCAACATAAAAAATTTAAAAATGATAGTAAATAAAAGAAGAATACATTCACTATTGAGCTTAAAGTTGTTCAATAAATAGAAAAGAAATTACAAGGATTACTTTTCCACAAATCTATATAAAAATAATCCCTCTAATAGAACCTATATTGTACACAAATAGACACACTAATTTATTTATATGTGTGTGGTCTGACATATGAATATCTCTTCATTGATTTTGAAGTTAATGGAGTGTTCAAATGTTGTATAGCATTCTCACTAATTTTAATTTAATAATAACAAAACATACAAATTATTTCAAATAATAAATACACTATTCATATAATAAAATAAATCAACATTATTTGTTTATTGATGATGTAAACCAATAATACTATACCGGAATTCAAATCATTCACAATTACGTGGGTTAAATTTTTCGATCAATCCATTCAATTTGCAATCCACTTTAATTACAATTGGAATTGATTCACGTAATAATGATAAGTGATTTCATTCAATGCCAACTATAATTCAAATTAAATTCACTTTTAAGTTTTTAATCAATTAACAAAGTCCAGCGAATCAATCATAATTTCATCATACACATAACATGATTTCAATTTGAAATTAATGAGCAGCGGAAGAAAATTTAAATCCCTAAATCTAATAAAAATTGGACAAAAACATAGATTATGGTTCATTTCATAAAAATTCCTAAATTCATAATTATGATTTATCATGATTTGAGAAAAACATAATTTGGAAAAAACTTGAGAATCAAAAATCTAACAAACTGCTCCGATACTGCATGTAAAATAATTTATAGTTTTCATATGATCATAATTCATCATAGAAAATTATTCTAGGATCTTAATATTCATGATTCTCACACATTCATATTCATAAATCATAATAGGATACTAATATTGATTCATGAGAGATTCAATGAGAATGTGTTGTTCAATCTATGTTCTTTAACTCATTTTTTCCAATCTTTCTCTTTGTCTTTCTTTCCCTTCTCACACTCTATTTCTCTATGACTGACTGTAAAAAAACCTTATAGTCAAAGACAAAATCCTAATCTCTTTTATAATCCAACATCCATCAAGTTGGGTTACATATTTTATTTTATTAGAACTTCACATAATAATCAATAGATTCTCATATTTTATTAAATCACATTTAGATCCATCATAATATTTTAAATGAATCATATAATATAATTAATTCGTAAATTAATTCTCACAATGTTCCCACCCCATCTTTTTAATTTACATCTGTCTAATCATGTAGCAACAAAGAAAAGAATCTTCCAACGCAAACCATATAAACTAATTTGCTAAAGGACACATATTACAAATCATGTAATGTAATTGATTCATTTAACCTCTTAAGTACTTATATTGAAAAGTTTATACAAATTATCTCACTATATTTGGTCAAATTATTACAAGGATGGTCCATGGAGGAAGAACATCAGCACCAGCTCAAACCCCCTTTTTTTTTTAAAGAAAATAGCTCATACTCATGTCCATGTCTACGCATTTCACCATACACATCGCAAGAGTTGAAAACAAAACGTAGTGGAGCTAGCACTCTTTTATTTGGAGTAGTAGATGCATCACAAACTTTTATTTGTTAAAATTCACGTGTGAAAACATAAGCCATAATCTACCCGAGGATTAAAGTGAGCACAAAAGTTTCCACTTCCTTTTGTTTTGCACTCTTCATGAGATTGACATAACTTTGAATGTTGCTCCATCATTTTCCCAACAGATGCATGTTTCAAAGATATGCATATACCATTCTCACAAAAACCACCCAATGCTTCAATCTTCATCGAGAACATTACTGAAATTTAGATGTCGAAGTTAGAATTTCTCACTTCTCAAACATAGTTAAAAAGAGTTTCATATATTTTTTATTCCTTAACTTTCGGGGAAAATTGGAATTAGTTTTTTTTCGAAATTTTAGACCAATTTAGTCTACTATCTTTAAAAAATGCGTGAATTTAGTCATTTTAACCAAATTTTGTTAAATTTATTTTGATGTGTCAAACAGTGTAAACAATTTAAATACTATCATGAAACACGTCAAATAAACTTAACAAACTTTGTTTAAAGAACTAAATTCACACATTTTTAAAATTGGAGACTAAATTTGGTGAAAGTTTTTGAAAATGATTAATTTCTATTTTTGCTGAAAGTTAATAACCAAAAACATATTTATACCGACCAGAGATGATGAAAAAAATGAATGGAAACTACACTTACATGATGTGGCAAGCAAGTAGAGAGCCAAAGGAGAAACCTTGACAGAACCCATTCTTTGACAGAAGCAACTACTTGTGTTATGGGTCAGTTTCTTCTTCTCTACCGATTTATAATCTATGCATTTGTTATCTGTCTTCTGAGTAGATAGTTTCTCATAGAAACAATTAAATAGTTTGATCGCTTATTGAAGACTGTGTGCAGATACAAATAATATGACTAATCATTATTTTAAGACTTCACCTTAAATTGACTCCATTAGGAGATAATTAAAGTCTAATAAAAAATTGTTTCTGTCAAAAATTAACCACTTATATATATATATATATATATATATATATATATATATATATATATATATATATATAATATTTAAGTTCAATTGAATTTGTTTAGCATTAAAGAAGTAATGAGATACCATTTTTTTTTTGCATTAATTATGCATTTTCTTTGATAAATTGGTGGATTTTAATTACTTTTCCTATTAAAAAAGTTAATTGTTTTGTCTAATCCATTTTTATTTTGGTTTTTTCTCAAAACGTTATTGAAATTATCTTATGTCATTATTTGAAGAGTTATTTAAATTGTTTTTAAGACTACAAAATTAAAATAAAAATTATTAAAAATATTAAATGGATAAAAAAAAAGGTCCAACAATTTACCAAGATCTAAAAATATATTTTATTCAATTTTTTGATTTATATTTTCACTTTTTTTATTCTAATCATTGTATCTGTCTTCTTTGTCCATACCAAAGAATAATATTGTGAGATAGACATAATAGAGGTTTGAGGTTTGTCATTGGCGGAACTTGAACAAAAATTGTAAGGGACCAAATTATATTTATTATATATAAATTATTCAAAATAAGCACTCATAACAATAGAATCTAAACAATATAACAATAATATATACGAAAGAGTAACATAAAGTTTATCATCAATAATAATATATTAAAAGAAGAAGCAAAAGTTACCTTTAGTCAGAGTGCTTCCTATGCTATTTCAATAACTTAAAATCTTCAATAACTGAATCAGAACTGAAACTAGTTGCAATATCCCTCTCAATATAGATTATCATAATGCTTGCTAAAAATTCAGTCTCCATCTTATTTCTCAACTTGTTCTTGATTATTTTTCATTGCAAAAAAAAGATCTTTCAATTGATTTGGTGGGTATTGCATTTTCAAATTCATTTTAGGAACCTTAGAGAGTTGTTTTTTATTTTCTTCAATATTTGGATTCTCATGAAGTTTCTCAATTTTAGATGATGTAAATACATTTTTTTCATCTTCATCACAAGCCTTCCTTTTGACAAAAGAATCAATTCTTTTACTCTTTACCATAATTTTTCTAATATAAATTTGTCATCTCTCACCTAATTACAAAAAGTTAAAATTATGAATACTCAAAATTAAATCTTAAAAGCAAGACTCGATATTTTAAGAAAACTAATACCTTCTAAATGATTAACTTCCCTTATCTTAGAGTAGTTTCCTAATCTTGTTTTTCCCTTACACAACTTCAAAGTCTAAAATAGCTCTATCTACACAAAGAAGAGTTTGATCAATAATTAAAGCATGATTTTATGATCTCTAACAGATAGAGATATGCCTAGAACGTAAAAAAAGTCACATACAAGAGGGAAAACATATTGCTTCAAAAAAAAAATGAACTTACTCAAAAGAAGAAATTGTTCAGTCCAAAATGTTTCTTAACTCCTCAATTTTACCGTAGTGTAATTTGATTTTGAAAATAATAAGAAATTGATGATGAAAATTGAGATGAAAATAAGACGAAAGAAAGAGATAGAGACAAGAAAAAGAGAAAAATCAAATAAAAGAAGTATAAAAAATTATAATAGAAAAAAATTAGATTTTTAAATTTTAAAAAAGTTTTCCAAACTAAATTAATATAAATAAGATAATAATATATAAATATGTTTTTTAAAATATATAAAAAATAAAATAAAATAAAAATCAATTAATATAAATAAAGTAATAATATATAAATATTATTTTTTAAATATACAGAAAATAAAGTAAAAAAAGAAAGGTTGAGGAACCGCGACTCCCCCAGTGAATACTATCTTCCGCCACTAGTCATCACCTACCTCGTGAAATCAGATTATAATATAAAATTATTGGTGTGAATAACAAAAAACTTGTTCCAATTGTTGAGAAAGACTTCAAAGTTTGTCATCACATTACGTAAGTCACATTACGTAAGTAAAACAGATTCGTGTGTATCTATGTTATTTTTAACCGCGACATTTCAGATGATTTTTATTCCTAATTACGGTAGAACAGTTTCTCTTTTAAAAAATTAAGTTCACTCTTAATTTCTTTTTAAATTTATCTATATTTCATTTTCACTTTAAATTATATCTATTTTAGTCTTTTAAATAGTTTAAATATAATTTTACAAAAAAAGGTTTAAATGCGGATTAGGGTAAAAGAAGAGAGTATTTGTGCGAAGTTTGGAATGTTTTCTAATAAGTTTTCTTGTTGCTTATTTTATTAAAGATGTAACTAACAAGGATAATTTTACAAATAAGTATATTAATTATCTTCTTATCTGTTTAAATGGATATTTTAATCCTCGAGATTCGATACCTAAAACAACTACATATTTTCAAAATTAATAAACTGACATTAGCTTCTAGCCTCTAACGATGCTCAGATGAACCTAAAATGATATTAAAGAAAAACGAGGACTTAAAATTGACAATAAAAGTTTGAGGTGCGCATTTACTTTTACTTAAAAACATCGTAAAATAATTAATAAAAAAGGATGAATCCTTATCAAATGCATCATCATCAAGTTTTTCTAATGATTAGGTGACCTATCATGACAATAAAAAACGACCGCTGAAAATTTGATAAAAAATGTGTAGGGAACTCGTGATTATCTCCTAAGATGTTTTGAACTCAGGTTTAGGATAAATTTTCATAAGCGCAAGTTAGAAAATAGGGTTAAGTATGTTTTTAACTCCTGAACTTTGACCTAAAATTGGAATTTGTTTATGGTCGAAATTTTAATAAATTTTGGTCCTTAAACTTTAAAAATGAATGAATATAGTCCTTTTAACCGAATTTTGTTAACTTTTTTTCAACATGTGGAATGTGTTTCATGTTAATATTGGAGTTGTTTATGCCGTTTGACACATTCTCGGCTCAATATTTATTGAGAAATGCATTCGAAACCTAAAAAAAAGTTAACAAAATTAGGTTAAAAGGACTATATTCATTCATTTTTAAAGTTTAGGGACCAAAATTTATCAAAGTTTCGACCAGGGACGAATTTCAATTTTGAGTCAAAGTTCAGAGACTAAAAACATACTTAACCGTAGAAAGTATAAAGGTTGGAGAAGATGAACTTCAAAGAAGCATTGATATCATTAACTGTAGATCCATGAACATTTCTTTAAGTATCTAGGCATTTGTGTAGGAGAAACTCTAGAAGTAATACTTTTTGAGAATTCATAGCGAATAAAATTAAAGAACAAATTAACTCAGTGGAAAAGAAGGTTTTTATCTTTCATTTAAAGAGTATGCTTACTTAAATCAATTTTGACATATGTACCATTGTACTATATGTCTTTGTTCAAAATGTCCATCTCAATTAGTAAGGAGATAATGAAGATATAAAGAAAATTCTTATCGGTCTAGGGTGCTGAAGGGAGGAAAATAACATGGGTGAAGTGGGCAACTCTATGCAAACCAAAAGAAGAGGGTTGTCTAAATATAAAAAATGTAAAGATGTTTAACGAAGCACTCTTGGCTAAATGGAAATTGAGATTAAGTTTAGAAGAAAATGGGATGTGGAAATAAGTATTGGAGTCTAAATATGGATTTTGGAAAAGCTTGGATGTTAGAAAGTTCATCTAGAAAGAATCTAGAGGGTGGAAAGACTTAAGAAAGATTTGTGGATCTGGTGAGGATAACATATGGTTTGAAGAGAATGTGAGTTGGAAAGTGGGTTCGAGAATTAGGATTTTGTTTTGGGAAGACAAATGGATAGGGGATAGATTAATTAAGGAGTCCTACCCTAGGCTATATGCAAATTCAAATAAAAAAGATCAAACAATAAGTGAATGTGGAAAGTGGGACAATGATTGACGGGAGTGGAATATGTCTTCGAGAAGATATTGGTTTGAATGAGAGAGGCCTCATATTGAAACACTATCAGAAGACATTGATATGATAAATCTTGTTAAAGGAAGAAATGATATTTGGATGTGGAACGATGGGGAAGATAAGGCATTTTCAGTTAAGTCAGCATATAAAAAGGTGCAAGGTCCATGCGCTATAGACAACCAATGCTTCTTTGACTTTCTCTGGAGATTAAAGGTTATCCCATCTGCTAAGTTGTTTGTGTGGTGGGCTATCTCAAATGGAGTACCTACAATGGTTAACTTAAGGCTTATAGGGTCATATTTAACAATGTCACTTGTGTTATGTGCAGCGAGCAGGAAAAGACCATAAATGGACTGAGAATTTGGGGGTAAACCATAATCAGATTCAAGCACATTTTGAACATTTTCATCTAATTAAGCTAAATCACAAAGGGAATATGCTATGGAAGGGGGTGTGGATTGCTATAGTGTGGACCTTATGGAACTATAGGAATCATATTATTTTTAGGAATGCAATACCTAACCCTGAAGAGATATTTTTGTCTACTAAGTGAAAGTTTTGGCATGGTTGAAAAATAAAAATACAAATGTTAATTTTTCCTTTTTTGATTGGTGTCTTTATCTCATACTTTGTTTAAGATCCATATGTTAGGAATTATTCACACATTCTACAATGGAGTGACTGGTGTTTTGTTTGTAAGTGCGGTCTTAACAAACACATTCTATAATGGAGTTCATGTTGTTGACTTTTTGCCAAGGGATTCATGAGAATATTTATCCCTATAAGTTTGCAAGAGCAGTGTACAATGGTGCTAGAGGCCTTTACATCATGCTAGAAAGATAATTTTTAATATCAAAGAGTGAAGCACTGACTCCATGAATTCATTCTAGCTATATTCATAGAGCACCAAATTGAGTTTTTTTGTGAAAATTTATATGAAGATTAGTAGGGTTTTGATAAGTAAATTTGTTTGGCTATGTTTGTATATGGAGTGAAAAACTAAGTACTTATTCTTTATAAAAGGGTTGGAGCATCCTAAATGCTCCACAACCAATATATTTCTTTTATGATAAAAACAAATTTCCTTCTTACTCCAATTCGTAAACAATAACATATTTTTTCTAGAACTAATAATGTAGAGTGCTTGATGAAAAGGTTACAAGTCAGTAATTCATTTGATAAAATCTCTCTATGCAATGATTCATCAACGAAAATAGTTTAATGACACTAACCTTTAAATTTTTTTAGAGCATCAAGGTACCATGTATAATGTATTTTTTTTTTTTGTTCTTGAAGTGTTGGTGGTTAACATGTTTAAAACAAATAACTTGACTATGACAAATATTTGTTAAAATTAATTGATGAATTAATTCTATTATGTGACTCATTTAAAATATTATGATGAGTTCAAATGTGATCTAATAAAATATAAGAATTTATTGATTATTATAAGAAGTTATAGTAAAATAAAATAAAGGTAAAATAAAACCAACTTGATGGACGTTGATTTATAAAAAGGATTAGGGATTTGTCTTGAGCAGAGCCATAAGGTTCTTTCACAGTGAGCCATAAAAGACACATGAGAGAAGAAAAAAGACAAAGAAGTAGATTGCGAAAAGGATGTTAAAAAATATAGAAACTGAAGAACACATTAGTGTTGGATCTGATCGATCAATATTAGTATATCTATTATTATGATTTATGTATATTAAGGTGCGAGAATCATGAACCTTAATATCATAAATTAGTTTTCTATAATAAATTATGATGATATAAAAACTACAAATTATTTTACAATATTGTCGGGAACTTAAATGATTTAAATTATTTTTTTAATCAAAATGAAGAAAATGCAAATCACCTTATGTTCTCATACATACTATTTCGTCTGTGGTTTGCATTTGTTGTTAAAATTTATTGAGCTTTAACATTCTTTTTGTTGACATCAAAATGACATGCAGAAGATGTTTAAACACAATTATAGATACATATATTTTAGGATTATTCATATTTTTAGAAAAGAAAATACGTGTACAAATAAATTGGTCAATATAAGTGTTGATTTACAAACGGAATTCTCTTGATTTCTCACTTACCCTTTGATATGTCAAAATATAATTTTTCTTACTTTGATTACTTGCTTTGAAAATACATAGACCTTGACTTAATCTTCTCATATTGTAGTTTATCTCTTCTGTTGATACGAGTATAGGTACCCATCATATCTATATTTATATTTTCTCTTTGATGATAGAAAGTTTAAGGTAGGTAAGGTTTGAACTTATTACCTTTTTACTAAATAAGAACATGCTTAAAAATAGCTAAAAGAAAAGTTTGCACAGATTATATAGGATGCATCTTTATCGAATCTATCACGATCAAATTAAATTATTTTTTTAAAAGATTTAAATATGTTAATATACTATTCTTGTTCGACCTAATTTAATCTAGATAAATTTATTGTACTTTTAGTAAATTGCATTAGATCCTAGAAAGGAGATTTTGATTGCTTTCAAAGTTTATACTATATTATTGTCTCATGAAATCTTATTCACACGGTTAAGCTTGGGGCCTCATACATGTGTTGTGTATTCAATATCCTTTATTTATAAGGAGTTTATTAAAACGTTTTCTAGTTTCAAAATAAACCTTCATCTTCTTTACATTTCTAATATACAATGATATTCACATCCTCTATAATTTTAAATAGGCATTCATCTTCCTTTCATTTTTAATAAAGTAACATACCATAAACTTTTGGTTTAATTTCTTTTTTGGTTTATGTTTTTGTCCAAAATTGTCAAGTTGATCTTCCCGTTTGTTTGTCTCAATTTGGTTCAGATTTTTGAAAAAATGATACAATTTAGTTATTTTTGTTAAATTTTTGAATCGAATCAATGATTTTTCATCAAACTTGACACTATGATTATGTTAATTACAACAACAAAGCAAACCATCAATTTTGATGAAAAATTATTGATCCGTTTCAAGAACTTTAACAAAAAAGACGAAATTACATGTATATACTTCGACAATGCCTAAAAGAAGAATGCTTCGTGGGTGCAAAGCAAATGGGGTGGGTTCCAAAATTGAAACTTCAAAGGTTTGGAAATTTTTCAAAATTGAAAGAGGAAATGGGTTTGGAGATTTTTCAGAGTGGAGGAAAAATGCTTCTATTTCAAATAATGGGAGTAAGGGTAAGAAAGTGAGAATTTTTCTCCATGCACAAGTGATATTCCACTACAATTTATCACTCTGTTCAGCTTTTAATTAAATTCAAAAAATAAATTAAAATGGAATGTGTCAGAACAACTAAGGTGGTAAGAGAAGTGATAAAAAATTGTAATCATTTGATAATTTTCTATTGACTAATCAACATTGATTTTTACTTTTTAGTGTTAGTCAAAAGCTAAATATCTTTATTTTTAGTGAAATCAACTAAAATTATTTAATAAAAAATAAAATAAAGTATGACTTAATTGGTAAAAATATATTAAGTTTTTTATTATGTTATTGAAGAAGAAAAAAAATTGCAATAAAGTGTGGCTATAAATTGGTATACATGCTACATGGAACCAGCTCAATGCAAAACTCATGAAACACCTGAAGTAACGCATGGCCTATGTTAGGCTTCCTCCTTTGGCTATCTTCTTGCTAACCACTTATTCCTGTAACTACTATTCCTTTCATTTCTTTTTCATGATTTTTAGTTCTATAATTCAAAACAATAAGAAATTACATGTGCACTTTTTTAACATTTACATACAATTTTTCAGATATAATGTTCCCCATGAAGCAAATTGAAGAAGCTGATTGATCAGGCTCTTGTTCAGTGTCTGAAGCATCACCATCCGGTTCCAGTGATTGTAGTTGTGTGGCTTTAGCACGATTTCTTACTATCCGCATAGATTCAAGTGCACTTGCATCTGCTGTAAAGATGATCTATGATGCTCCGACACGCCTCATAAATGGCGTGTCCCGTGTCCGACACGTATCGGACACCGACACTCGTACGATACTTGTAGGATACACTATGTTCAATCTGAAAAATATTTTTTTATCTTTGACATGATTTTGATGATTAAAATAAGGAACAAATCTTATTCTATCACTACTTTTCGCATATTGGATATTAGATAGATTGATTGAATTCATTTTTGTGTTAGTTGACAATGTGTTAGTTGACAGTTTCAAATTTAACATGTATATACACGACGTGTCCCGTGTCCTATGATTTTTCAATTTAGCCGTATCTCCGCATCCGTGTCCGTGTCGTATCCGTACCCGTGTCCGTATCCGGGCAACATAGAAGATGATCGAAGAACACCCGAATTTATGTCAATTTCATGATGTATGCATGAAGAAAGGAAGTGGAAACTTTTGTGCTTGTTACCCTAACCACAACGATCATGGTTGGTGTTTTCACTCTGTTTCTGAAGCATTGAAAGGGTTCTTCCCAATGCTCGTAACAACGCCTAAGTGAGAAGTGATCTTATGCATGAATCCTTATGCGTGCTCTACTTTGAATAAATAAAAGTTTATGATAGCTTTTCTTTCCAATTCATGGTATTGGGTAGAGATGTCAAAGATAAGTTCCAACTCGAAGTCAATCTGGTTGATTACGGATTTGAACTGGGTTAGGTTTATTGAATGTAAAGCAAAAACAGAGAATACTTCTAAAGGAAAACGTATAGAAGTGTATCTATATTCAACTAAGCAACAAAAGAGGTAAAATCTGTACTTATATGTACAACCTTATTACATCATAAAGCAGAAAACTATGACAGTAACTAAAAACAGGAACTGTAAAAACTAATTTTGACTTAACAAACTCTTAACACTCCCTCTTAAGTAAAAAAGGTTTTTACACACATAACACCAATAGCATCTCTCAACCATTTAAATCGTTCAGCCTAAAAAGCTTTGGTGAAAAGGTCCGCTAGCTGTAACTTAGATTTGCAAGTGCTCAATATCAAGTTTTCCAGTGCAAACTTGCTCACGGAGGAAGTGAAAATGTGTCTCTATATGCTTGCTTCTCCCATGAGAAGTTGGGTGCCTTGCCAAGTCAATTGTTGACTTATTATCTACTAACAGCTTTGCCTTGTGTGAGAGTTCTATCTTCAATTCTTTCAACAGTGTTCCCAACCACACAGCTTGACATGAAGCTTCTGAGGCTGCAATATACTCAGCCTCACACGATGATAAGGCCACTACCGATTCCTTGGTTGAGTTCCATGAGATGGGAGCTCCTCCAAGAAAGAAAACATGCCATGTTGTGCTTTTCCTATCACCTTTGTCCCCGCACCAGTTTGAATCTGAGTACCCCAGCAGTTCCAATTCTGTACCAGACTTCGCTTTGGGAAACAAAATCCCATAGTCACTCGTACCTTGCAAGTATCTCAGAATCCTTTTGGCTGCATACATATGTGATTCCTTTGGATCTTATATGTATCTACTTATCACACCCACATTATAGCTTAGATTAGGTCTGGTATTGCACAAATACCTCAAGCATCCAAAAATTTTCCAAAAACCAGTTGCATCCACAGATTCTTCTTTTGGTGCAAGCTGTAACTTCTGTCCTGCCTTTGCTAGAGTGATTGTTGGGTTGCTTTTCTGCATCTTAAAACGTTTCAGTAGGTCACGAGCATATTTGGTTTGATGCATAATCAAACCATGTACAGTATTGGTGAACTCAATTCCCAAAAAATAGTTTAGCTTTCCTAAATCACTCATTTCAAATTCATCGAACATTTAATTCTTGAACTGAGTTATGTGCTCTTCATTGCTTTCGGTCACCAGAAGGTCATCAACATACAGATAAATTATGAGTTTGTCATTTTTCACCTTATCATTCCAGCATTTGATATACACTCCACATTCAGAAATGCACCTTTGAAAGCCAATTTGCTTAAGAAATGAGTCAATTCTTTGATTCCAAGCTCTAGGGGCTTGTTTTAACCCATACAAGGCTTTCTTAAGCTTGAACACCTTATGCTCTTGTCCCCTTACTTCAAATCCTTGAGGCTGCATCACATAAACATCTTCCTCAAGAGGGCCATTTAAAAATGCAGACTTTACATTCAATTGATGCATAGACCAATCTGAATGTGTTGCAAAGGAAACCACTACACGTATTGTCTCAAGTCTTGCTACTGGTGCAAAGACTTCTCCATAATCTATACCAGCCCACTGTAGATATCCTTTGGCCACAAACCTTGCCTTGTGTCTCACAACTTCACCTTTTGGATTCACTTTAACTTTGTCAATCCACCTTAAAGCTATGGGTCTTTTATCTTGAGGTGTTTCAACTAGGTTCCAAGACTGGTTCTTCTCTATGGAAGCAATTTCCTCTTTCATTAATTTTCACCATCTCTCATCCATTGATGCATCCTCAAATGTAATAGGCTCAGCTTCAGCTACAAGAGCGAAGTGAACCAGGTTCCCATCTAAAGTTACTGTAGAGTTAGATAGTAACTCATAATTTGTTAAATGAGTTATTTTTTGTACCGTTCTGGACGATCTTCTCAGACATTATCATCTGGTCTACGTGTTGCCGGTTCTTCATCTATTAGAATTGTGGTCTGTGACGATTCTTGCGGGTCACTACTCCAGTTCTAGCTTGAAGTTTCATCAACTACCACATCTCTGCTGATGAAAACTTTGTTGGTTTCAGGATCGAAAAGTTTGTATCCTCCTGTAGAGTGATAGCCAATCAACACAAGAGGAATTCCTTTATCATCCAACTTTCTTCTTAACTGATTTGGGTTATGTTTGAAGCACAAGGAACCGAATATCCTTAGGTGTGCAACATCAGGCTTCATACCACTCCATGCTTCCTCAAGTGTCAAGCTTGCTAGTCTCCTTGTTGGAGCTCTATTAAGCATATACGTGGCTGTTATGAAAGCCTTTCCCCAAAGATATTTAGGCAAGTTCTTTCCTTTTAACATACATCTCAACATATTTAGGAGAGTTCTATTTCTCCTTTCAGCTATTCTGTTGTGTTGGGGTGTGTAAGGTGGTGTGATTTCTTGTACAATACCAGTATTCTCACAAAACTCGGCAAACTCTTTTGAAGTGTATTCTCCTTCACCATCAGTTCTTAGAACCTTTAGCTTCCTGTCACTTTGTCTTTCACTCATGCTTTTGAACTTCTTGAAGTTGTCGAGGGCCTCATTTTTTCTCTTTAGCAAGTAGACCCACATCTTCCTGGTTACATCATCTACAAAACAGATGAAGTATCTACTGCCACTGAGAGTTTCAATCTGCATAGGTGCACAAATATCAGAGTACACTACACCCAACCTTTCTTTTGCCTTTTGTTGTATGAACTTACTAAAACTTTTCCTGGTCTGCTTGCATTGAATGCACTCTTTACACATATATTGAGGCACTTCTATCTTTGGCATTCCTCTTACCATTTTGCCATGCTCAAGCAGATGTAGATCTTTGAAGTTTAAATGATCGTACATGTGATGCCATAACCATTTTGTCTTGCTTTCTGTGGTTGCAAAACATTGATGCTTCAGGGCTCTCATTTCCACTTGAAAGGTTTTGTTATGGGACAAACTTGCTTGAATAACCAAATTATCGATTCTGTCAAACACCTTTAGACAGTTATCCTTCATGGACATTACGAATCCTTTTTGCAGCAGTTAGCCAAGGCTCAACAAGTTTGTTTTCAGACCTGGAATGTAAAGAACTTCATCTACCACCACCTCTCTGCCTTCATTATTTCTTAGCATTACTCTACCAGTCCCCACTGTTGATAAGCTACTATTATTAGCAAATTTAATTTTCCCATGTGAGGTTTCATTCATCTTCACAAACCAATCCTTCTTTCATGTCATATGGGTAGAACACCCTGAATCAAGGTACCATTTGGTTTCTTCCTCCAGGTCCGTACCAGTTTTGGTCATCAACATCACAACTTCTGAATTTGACGTATCTTCTTGTGCTAAGTGGGATTTATTCTTCTGGCTTTTCGGTTTGTTCTTGGCACCTTCACCTTTCCAGCATTCCTTGGTAAAATGACCAAGTTTTTGACAGTTAAAACATCTTACCTTTTTCTTATCAAATTTGCACTCTTTCTCTACATAACAACTCGTGTTGGATTTGTGATTTTTCCGTTTAACAGACTCAGTGAAACTTCCTTCTTTCTCTTCTTTCAGTTCTTTGTTCCTCGAGTTACTTTTGCCAGAATTACCTTTTCCTTTCACTATGTACTGAGAACGTGCATGTAAAGCTTGTTCTTGACAATTCTTTCTATCCTCCATGCAATATTCGTGTGCTTCAAGCGAATGCTGCAGTTCCTCGATCTCAAGGGTCTCAAGATTTTTCATTTCTTCAATTGTTATCATAAGATGATCAAACCTTGGTGGTAAAGATCTCAACACTTTGTTTACCACATGCTGCTTTTATCTCCACACGACTTCATGGCATTCCTTAGTACTTGAATTTTATCAAGATACTCAACCATTGTCTCATTTTCCTTCATCATCAAGAACTCAAACTTTCTTCTCAAGGCTTGAAACTTCACCTTCTTGTGTTTATCTCCATCACCGTATGTCTTTACTAAGATTTCTCATGCCTCTTTTGCAGTTTCAGCATGTGAGATCTTATTGAAGACCTTCGAGTTAAAGTATTGATACAACAAGAATCTTGCCTTGCCATCCAATTTCTATTGCGCTTGTAGCTTCTTTTCTCATCATCAGTTGCCTTGCTACCCAGTTTCTCCAGGCCACTTTCAATCACTTCTGCTACATCTTGATACTAGAAGACGACTTTCATCTTTATTGGCCAGTCATCAAACAACTTTCCATCAAATATGGGTAACCCTCCTTGTATAACTCCTCCTAAACCAGCCATGTTAGTCTGCTAAAAAAAACTCTCTTAGTTGCACCCACCGAAAGTTATTCTATCTCCACTCCTTGTTACACCAAGAAATTGCACTCTGCACTGAAGAAACAGTTGATCGAGCCTTCCTATCTTTGGAAGCGCTTTCAAGAGAGCGCAAGAACTTAATTGGCTGACTTTTTTCTCAGGTCTTTTCACAACCTAGCTCTTGATACCATATTGAATGTAAAGCAAAGACAGAGAACACTTCTAAAGGAAAACATATAAAAGTGTATCCGTATTCAACTTAGAAACAAAAGAGGTAAAAGCTGTATTTATATGTACAGCCTTATTTATTACATCATAAAGTAGAAAATTATGACAGTAACTAAAAATAGAAACTGTAAAAACTAATTTTGACTTAATCAAACTCTTAACAGAAAAAAAAATTAGATTTTTTTTTTTAAATGGGTTGAACCAAACCCGACTCACTTAATCCACCGGTTCGAGTCAGGTTGAAGGTGAGTTAACCCACTTAACCCACCAACATTTTTTTTACAATTTTTTATTTTTTTTATGTTATAATTATTCGCTACTTCTAATTATATAGGTTCACAATTTCATATTTTAAATGTGAGAATGTTGTTCACTAATATTTGAATAGTTTGAATATTTAATTAATTTGTTTGCAAGTTATATATGTTGATACTTTAATATTTTACTATTTTTTTATAATAATATTTCGAGAATGAGATAAACACTTTGATTCAACTATTATAAAAAATAAATTAAGTCAATTTACTCTTATTGTAATGCTATAAATATATAAAATAAATTGCAAAAAAAAAAAAAAACAAAACATTCGCAAGTGAGTCAACCTACTAATCCACCAACTTGTGGTGGATTGGGTTGGGTTGCAAAGTTTTTGACTCGTCAAAAAGTGAACCGAATTGAGTTTACCCTTTTTTAACTCAACCCATAGTAAGTCAACCCATGTGAGTCAGATTGGATCATTTTGACACCCCTAATTTTGGACTATATACATAAATTCTTTAGCAAAAATATATAATGGAAAATGTTCTCTAAATCTTAAGGAATGAGAAATGAGCGGATAAATATGAAAAATATGTAAATAGTTATTGATTATTATGAATTCGATATAAGAAAATTTTTTATTATTGACAAATTTTAGTGACAAAAAATAATTAGTTACTATAGTGATTAATTTAAATATCAATTTATAAAATAAAAATTATTGGTAACTAAAATAGTTTATAAATTGGTTTCTAAATTGGTTATTATAATAAATTGGTCTCTAAATTGATCATTAACATTAACTACAAAAAAAATTGTCTCTAAAAGACAAATTTTAAAACCAATTTTTTTTGTAGGTAAAACTTTGATAAGTAATGTTAGTGACCAATGTAAAGACTAATTTACTATGATGATCAATTTAAAGACCAACTTAAAAACTATTTGAGTTATTAATAATTTTTAATTTATAAATTGATATCAAAATTAACCACAATAATAACTAATTATTTTTTATCTCTGAAATTAATCACTAATAATTTTTTTATAGTAATTATGTCAACGTAGAACGACTAGAAAAAGAAATTAGTTGCTCAAGACCATAATTTTATTGACATATCCGTAATTTTTTTTTTAATTTTAGCAAAAGCTACGATATGTATAGCACATAAAAGTCATTAAGAAAAGTAAAATACAAAAGTATATAAATTTCAAGAAGAACAGAAAAATGCTAAATGAAGCTAAACAACCTAAACTAATTTAAAGAGACAAAAGATCTTTGCCGGAAAAAAAAACACCAAAGATATAAAGGAAATAACATGTAATCGTACAATCCACTTAAAAATCAGTCACATGCATAGAAGGGTGTTTTAGATAATCTGTATGATCCTTTTGAGTTGCACTAGAAGAGAGAGTTTTATTTGAGTTTCTAGAAGAATATATCCTTGAAAATACATAACTCTTCATGAAACATAATTTATGAATATTTATTTTTCAAAAAAATAAACTACAAAAAACATTTTATGGATAATTAATTTTTTTCTTGTAGCGTTTCGTAGTGAATAGACATTTTAAGAAAATACATGGATAAAGTTAAAATATTTTTCCAAAACATGTAAAAGAATGCTACAAAATCTAAAATTTTTCCATTGCTGCAAAAGAGGAAGAGTGAAAGAATGCTACAAAGAAGAGAGAAAATCTAAAAAAAAAAAAAACTCATTTTGAAAAGTTCTTTTTTATATTCTAATTTTTTTCCAAAACATATTACATGATATTTTGGAACACTCGTTATATAAAACATTATATAAGAATCTTTATTCGGAAATATATTTCATATATTTCAGAAATTTCATTCTGAAAATTTTGTTACAAAAACCTTGTTCCGTAGATTCTGGAAAGCTTGTTCTAAATTTCTGGAAGATGTAATCCACAAGTCACTTTTATCATTTTGAAAAATCTAAGGGGTGCATGAGAAAGATTCAGGTGTGCAGGAAGTAAAGGCCATTTGGAAATGTGTTATTGAAGAAATACATCACCAGCAAAGTGATCCCCACAAAGCCCAATGATAAATAATTGGAAAAATACTAGTTTGTTTACAATCAATTGTTATTAATTAGAGATATATTTTAATTAATATTTAATTTTAAAATATTAAAATATTTAACTTAATTAATGATATTAAAAAATAATTTTGACTAACGTCAATAAAAAAATTAACTAATATTAGTAAAATTAATTTCAGTCAATATAAATGAAGAAAAATTATCGTAAACATGGATAAAAAAATATTGGTAATAGCTAATGAATTTGTTTTAACCAACATCAACAAGAAACACCACTAATTAGTATTTTTAAATTATTAAATAATATATAATCTATAATCTATAACAATATATAAAGAAGATTCTCTCTTTTGTGTCCACATTTCATAATACTAAATATACCCTTTACAATATAATTATTTATTAAATTTTTTAAAATTAATGGTTATTTTTACTTATGTTCTATAAAACTGTTTATCTTTTTTCTTTCTTTTTTTATTCATCAACAATTATTCTCTCTATTCTATTCATTTTATTTTTAAGAAATATACATTTATTTTATATATTAACTTAATAACATTACACTATTATCATCTACTAATATAATGTTATTCATATTTAAAAAATGCGTACAAACAGATGCGATAAACGCCTATGTTTACATTAGTAATATACAAAGAAATTCTTTCTTTTGTGTCCACGTTTCATAATACCAATTATATCCTTTACAATATAATTATTTATTAAATTTTTTAAAATTAACAGTTACTTTAACCTATTTTCTATAAAACGGTTTATCTTTTTTCCTTTTTTTTAATTCATCAACAATTATTCTCTCTATTCATTTCATTTTATTTTTAATAAATACATTTATTTTGTATATTAACTTAATAACATTACACTATTATCACCTACTAATATAGTATCATTCATATTTAAACAGTGTGTACACACATGCGCGATAATGTCTATGTTACGCTAGTATTAAAATAAATTGAATAGTAATTAGAAAACATAAAATTTAATAAATTTAAATTATTTTATCCAAATAAGATAAACTACTCAAATTGAATATACTTCTAATTTAACCTAATTTTCTAGAAATTTTAAATTGCTTTTCCAAAAGAAAAAAAAAAAACACTTAACTATAGGAATGATTTGCGTTGCACAGGCATATTGGGCTCGTAAAGTTTATTGGGCTCAGAAATCAAATGCCGCCCAAACGTGAGAGTTGACACTGATCCAACTCCCGAATATTTCGAAAAACAGCAAATGCATGATTGTTTGGTTTGTAACAATATTTATTTTTTATAATAATAGTGGGAAACTAATTATTTTTTAATCTAACTATTAGTAAAAGGTTTTTCTTTGGACATATTTTAATAATTATTAAATTTTTTTGTTCAACACCAGTTATCCACATCTTCATTCGAAAGAATTTCTTTTTCCAATGATAACTCATTTAAATCAAATAGCTTCATCAAAATCAAATGGGACTTTAAGTAGTATTTGTAACTCCAAAAACAAAATACTAATTATGTCATAAGGAAAGGAACATCAAGAATGGTGCTTTTGAACTATTCAAACAGTACACCCGAATTGTTATTTAGTTATTTATAAGACTATGCGATTCAAGTATTTTTCATGAAAAATAGTCCTAGATTTAGGTTAGAAGAGAGTTTATAAATGGAAATATATATAAATTAGGATTAATATTTTGAATTATAAGTGTGAAAATTATATTAGTGTGAGTAATTAATTGTTTATAATGAATGATTAGTATAGACTACTACAAGAAAACGTTAATTATCGACCGATTTAAATTTGTCAATAATGGTTAATTATCAATAATATTACCGATGGATTGTTTAATTTAGTGATGAAAATATTCTTTAGTCAGGTCATATGTAGGGATGTCAACGGAGCAACTAGAGTACAGGTAGTAGCTCCCCCATACCTTACTTGCTAGATAAATATTTGTCTCGTACCTGTATCCATATTCGTCCGGTATCCGTTATGCGGCTACTCGCATAATTTTTTTAATATCCCGTACCCATAAATGTGGCTTACTTATCAATGGATCAAAGTTGTCGGTAAAGTCTTCAATGAAATTATAATTGCATTTGAGATTCCATCCCCTAATTTTAGTTTCATCCCAATTTCATCAAAGAAAGCAAAAGTCCAACCTCGCGCTGGCCATGCATGGACACTATCGTGACCTTACCACTACCTATTATGACCCTATCGTGACCTTGTTGTAGGCCATTGTGATTTGTTGTGACATTTGTGGACTAAGTGTTACATATTGTTCTTTGTGGGTTGAGGGAGCTTGCATTTGAGGGTCTGTGTCGCGTTTGCTGGCCTTCCAGTCGTTGAGGGACCCTGTTATGGTTGTTGCTCCATTAGTTGTCGAGGGGCCTTCTGTGTTCGCTGACATACCAATCGTTGGGTAAGAGGTGATTTCATTGTTGGGTTCGACCTTATTGGTTGAGCATGTCTCTCTGTGTGGTTGTCTCTCTACGCTACTAGTTTGCTTTAATTGATTTAGAGGTATGGTTTTAATTGGTTTTAAGGTAGAATTGGTTTGACGAAATTGATTTGAATTGTGTTCATTTTGATCTTGGTAGTTTGAATTTGAGGGCTTTAACTTTGAACATGTGTTCGTATTTATCTTGTGGGGTTGAATTGTGTTAACATGTTTAATTATGCTAATGAATGTGTTTATGTTCTTGAGTGAACATGTAGTTTGATTGGATGTTTTACTATGTGCTTTTGGATTTAGGTAGTTTAGAGCTATGTTTATGATCTCCATATATCAGTCCCCAATTTCCCTTTTTACCATGTGTAAGTTCAAATTGGTTTTGGCAAAATATCTTTCTACTACTCATGCAATGACTAAAAGCATGTGATCAAGCTTATGAAAATTTGAGCGCCAGTTTCAAAGCTTCCAAATTCTAGTCATGGAATTCCTGCCACCTTATGTCCAAACTCGCTTTAACAACATTAGTCTAGCCCAACATCGTCCTAGTAGCCACCCATTCCAGTCTAGCCCACCCCAGTCCAACCACAATCCCCTAAAAAAGAAGAAAATAATTATAATGATTATGCAGATTATGAGGACTTGTTTTTAGATACTTATGACATTTTTTTAATCTAGTCTAGATACATTACTTATAAATATACTATTATTTGATGTTGTATGGTATTGCAATGTTTGTTTAGATTGTCTTACTAGAATTACAAAATATGTGAGGTTATTATTATTTTATTGCAGCTTTATTGACAATTTTATTTAGTGCAAATTTGAGTGCAGCATAAAGCTCACTGCATTAAAAGGTTAAACTCTATTTATTGCGGATTATACTGATGGATATATCTGTCAATAATATTACGTACGTGAATTACTGACGAAAATTTTTGTCAATAATTACCGAAGGACCCCTCTGTCGGTAATTATTGAAGGATTACTCCATTGGTAAAATCCTTCGATAAAAATTACCTTCTAGAATTTTACTAATAAATTCTTGTTCGTCGATGATTCGTTGAAAAAATACGTGTATCCACCAACTTGTTCATTATAGTTTAAACTATTTGTCGTTTAAAATTTTCTCATAATAATCTAAATGAAAATATACAACTATTTAGTAAGGGTTAAAAAAGTCAATGAAAACTTAAACTTTTAAACTATTAAAAAGAGTAATGTTGACGAATGAAATTTAAAAATGTTAATTGGAATCAATCTTTAAAAACTTCAACTTTACTAAATTATACCAATAAAAATATTCAATATATTTTTTTATCATTAACATTTCCATTAATATTATATATCTTGTAGACATTTAGATTGGTGGTGCTGGATTTGGTAAACAATTACATTTCACCTAACGTGCTCATATAAATTCCACGTGGAGACCATTTTTGTTTACTTAAATTCTATTCCTTAAACTTAAATAATTTTTTATCCAAATATTATTTAACAAACACGTGTCTACGTAGAACTATCATAATTAATATATAAGTCGCAGCAAATGCATGCTGAATTTTATATTCTTATCAACTTCAGACAAATCTTACCAGCTTTGATCGTATTGTCTTCATTCTTTAATGTAGTTTTTTCTTTTCTCGTTGACTCTCTCTCTATTTTTCGAATATGTTATTTTATGTCATTATTTTAATAACATTTTAAGTTTTTATTTTAATTATTAAATGATTTAGAAAACTAGATTTGAATTTCTTATGTTACAAAATAAACATGATAGATGATTCAAGAAATATATAAACGAACGAAATACAATTTTTTCTCAAATTAATTATAAAATTTAATATTACATGTAATAAAAAAATACGCTTTTGTCTGTTTAATATAACCACATTATAATATAAATAAATATATAAATATTCAAATAAAAAATAGAATTATAAGGAAATAGTGAGAAACCGAAAACCTACCCGCAATAACGCACATTAAGTATCATAATTAATATTTGTTGGTTTGTTTTATTTGTAAGTGCTTATCTCATTGTAGTGCATTCATACTTGATGGGACATTGTCCTCAGAAACAACGTGAAACAATATAATTTAATCATAGAAATATTATTTAAACCAACTTATTATTATTATTACTATTTAAATATTTTTATTTAAAACTAAATTTTAATGTTTTTAAATTTCATTTAACTTTTTTTTTTAATTTTAAGTTAACTTACAGATTTAGTATGAACCATAATTATATATTAAAAATTGTTAAAAACTAAACTAATTTAGATACATAAAAGTAATATAGATGGAGAGAACACTATAATGTTGAAAATTATTTTGAATTTTAATGTCAGTGGTGAGCAATATAGTATCATTCAAAAATATTATTGTTATTTATTATTTTGCTTAAAATGATTGCATTGAGTATCATTTGAACCAATATTCAAATTTAGATGGATTAGCGTTTTCTCAAATGAAATTTGTTTCGGAATAATATATTAAATATATGAAAGATTAATTCGATAACTAAAGCTTTAAAATTATGCGATGAATATTTTAAATATTTAACGAACAAAGAAGATCTAAAAAATAGGCTAAAATATTTTTTTAATTTATTATTTTTACCAACATGTGTTTTATTTTTTTATTCTGTAACAATTATTTATTTTGTTCCTTTTTACTTCAGTTTAAGTTACTATTTTCTTTTTCAAATACTGATAATTTTTAATTTTGGAGAATGATTGTGGACTGTATTTTATAATTGATTTAAGTCATAACGTATTTCATTAATTAATACATTAAAAACATGAAAACTAATTAATATTTAAATTTTATAAATAACTATAAATAAAAGGGTATAATGCAATAAAAAATTACTGTCTTATTACATAAGAAACAATAATTTCATTAATTTTGTTTCAATCCTCTTAATTAATGATTAAGGTAAGTAATGATTAAAGAAATTTTAATTTTAATTTTGTTTTTGAGTTCTTTTAATTGTTGAGATAATTATTAAAGTAATTAAACATGTATGGTGTGTTTGTTAAAAGAAAGATTAATGTTAATATGCAATTAATCATTTAAGAAGGTTTAACTTTTCTTAATATATATATATATATATATATATATATATATATATCATACTTACTATTTATCTCAAATAAAATAAAAAGCTTATATTTAAAAAAAATAGGGCATACATTTGTTTTTAAAAGAATATCCTTAGATCCATCAATGGGCCCTTTTATATTGTAACACTAATTAGCTTTTATAATTTTTATCTAAATGTAATAGAATAAATCTTATGTTTCCAATGAAAAAAAAAAACGATTTAAAGTTGTGTTAAAAGTTTGAAAACATTTCCTATTCTAAAATAATTAAATTAACTTAAATTTGAGAATACCTATTAAAGATCAAATCAAGGAAAAATCTTATTAATAATAGTGATTAAAAGTTATTAATTATTATAGTGACAAATTTATATATCAATTAATAAAATAAAAGTCATTCAAATAATTATAATTGGTCTCTAAATTAATTTCTAATACCACAACAAATTTTCATATGAGCGAGTACACAACAAGGACATTGAATCGTAGTTAAATTATAGGTAGCTAATTATCGATAGAACTATTCCGTAGCTAATTCCTAGCTAATGCATAATTAATTCCTAGCAAACTAGTTGTCGCAAATGTCTAATTAATCTCTAGCAAAATGTTTGTAGCAAATCCCTAGCTAATCCCCAACAAACTATAGCTAATTCCTAACTAGGGATGTCAACGGGATGAGTAGGGTACGGGTAGTAACTCCATTGTACCCTACCCGCTAGATAAATATATGTTCCGTACCCGTACCCATATCTGTCAGGTATCCGTTATATGGGTATCCACATAATTTTTTAATATCCATGGATACCCACGGGTACCCGCGGGTATTTACAAAAAATTAAAATAATATTTAACAACATATTTTAATCGTAAATTCAAATAAAATACAATACATAATATTCATAAATTTTAAATAAAGTCCAAATAACCCATTTAAATAGTGTTGAATGACAATTTACAAAGAAATGATTTTTTAAAAAACTAATTGATAAAAAAATAACTCATTCAAAATCAATATGTTAATATTTTAATCATGTTTTTTTTTTAATTTAAATTAGAGTATAACAAATATGAGTATCCACAGGTACGGATACTATAATAACCGTACCCACCCCATTAACATGTGGATATTAAAAATACCTATACCCGTTACTCGCAGGTATCCATTTACAATATCCATTTCCTACCTGTTGCGGGTTTTATCCATGGATACCCGTAGGTATGAATTTTTTTGACATCCCTATCCTTAGCAAAATGTTTGTAGTAAATTTCTAGTTAATCCCTAACAAAGTATTTGTAGTAAATTTCTAGCAAAATGATTTTGTAGCAAATCCCTAGCAAAGTAATTGTAGCAAATCCTAACGAATCCCTAGCAAAATATGTGTAGTAAATCCCTAACTAATCCCTAACAAAGTGATTATAGCAAATTTCTCGCTGACTCGTAGCAAAGTAATTCGTAGCTAAACCCTAACTAAATCCCTTGCCAATTGAGTCATTGATGTGCTATATATTAATTTTCTTGTTACAATGGAGGAACCGGAGAAGGATTTTATCTTTGAACTAGTTCATGAAAAACTATACAAGCCAATTAGTTACGAAATGTTTTGTCGATGATCTCTCGCTAAATAGCGAGAAATTAGTGAGTGATATTTTCTCTAGTTAATTTCTCTTGCAAATTAACAGTTTTGTTGTAGTATGAAATTTAAGTATCAATATTTTAATTACCAAAAAAATGTAACTAAACATTAGTTACCGATGTTTTTTTTTTTACCAAAAGAATTAATTTTTAAATTAATTTTTAATTAATTAGTGACTAATTTAAAGATCAATTATAATTTTTTATTTTTAATAGTGATTATTTTAGTAATCTATGATATTTTATTTTGTATAATGGAAATTTATGAAAATAAATAAAAGAAAAAGAAATACACTTCATGTTAAATATTAAGATGACATGATCTAATATTGTATGAGGAAATACAACTCAATTGCTTGTAACGGTAAGTTATTTACCTTATTTTAAGATCTGAATTCAATTCCTATAAATAATAATAACAATAATTGCAATAATAAGTTCGTATGAGATCTGAATCTGATACGCCCCAAATAATGCACGTATTTTTTCTACTATTTTTAAAGGTTTCTGATATGAATACATGCTGTTTGACCAAATAAATGTAATCGCAATATTTAAGTTTACTCGATCCATAGATTCATATCATTTATTTTTTATTTATTTTCTTTTTAAATGAATTCTAGATGACAGTACGGCTCACATTCACAAAATCTAAGTTGACCAATATATATCAAAACAGCACAGCATGGATAATTATTCTTTCTTTATAATCTCGTTGTGAAGATTTGGAACTAGTAATAATAGATGATTTTTTTAATATTAAAAAAATTCATATTTTTTTATCAATTTTGTTTTAAAAATTTTGTCGTAAAAAATACTTATAAATTTTGTTAAGAAAAAAATTTGTAAAAAATTATTATCAATTTTTTTGTAAAATATTTTGTATAAAATACTTTTCGCAATAAATTTTGTAGAAAATATTTGTAAATTTTATAATTTTGTAAGAAATGATTACATACGAAGGAATTACCTGTTATTTAAAATTCTTAAAAAAAAAGAGAAAAAAAATTTTTTCTTGCAAATTTTTTTAATAAATTCACAAGAAAAATTTCATATTATATAAGAATTTCTAGTAGTGTTTCAACAATAACTAAACTAATATTTAGTTTGTTGAATTTGCATACTATATATATTTATATTAGTTAAGTATTTTTAAATATGTAAATTATATTATAATTGAATTTTGGATTACATGGTATGTGTATAAATCGATCTTTACTATTGATATTATAAAAAAAATGCAAAGTTTGCTGGAATAAATACAAAAACACTTAAAAAACAATATATACTTTGCATGAAATAGGTTAAAACTCTATGAACTATGTTGCAAATCATTCCTAGCTAGCTAGAAAGTATTTGGTGACTTAAATGCACACTTCTTACAGTAACTAACTTACATTGAAGGTGCAATTGAGGCTTATTACCATAGGATCAATAGAATAAACAATAGGCAACTTCTACAAATTTCATTTATTATTTAATATCAATAAATCTATACTTTGATTTAGAAAATAATTTCTTTTTGAAATTAAACTAACAATATTTAACCCATCACAGATTTAATTTTTAACTAATTAAATTTGATCCAAATAATTAGTGAGAGAACTTGTTGTTTGGAAGAATCTTTGTGTTTTTCTTTTCTTTTTACAAAGTATATTATATATATATATATATATA